>ERZ1034920.1275-NODE-1275-length-16723-cov-13.531797_pt1 | contig 16723 bp, 18 predicted proteins | sample MGYA00520688_ERZ1034920 | MGnify/ENA primary metagenome ERZ1034920 (study PRJEB33766, sample SAMN09781785) | gut metagenome | biome: gut microbiome | host: Homo sapiens | place: Madagascar | study: EMG produced TPA metagenomics assembly of the PRJNA485056 data...
TATATCGGGGAACTTGGCTTTTCTCTCATCAAAGAAAAAAGATATAAGACGAACAAGCACGTCTTTTTGGAAAAAGCCGGAAAGGAAGAAATATGTTAAGAGCGATTTATCCGGGAAGCTTTGACCCGGTTACATACGGACATTATGATATCATCTGCAGATCCTGTAAAATCGTGGACGAACTCATTGTCGGAGTATTGAATAATAAAGCGAAAATGCCGTTGTTTTCTGTTGAAGAACGTGTTAGAATGTTAGAGGAAGTGACAAAGGATCTGCCAAATGTCAGGATCATTCCGTTTGACGGACTTCTGGTGGATTTTGCCGAACGAATGGACGCAGACATGGTAATAAGGGGACTTCGTGCAATTACGGATTTTGAGTATGAACTTCAGATGTCTCAGACGAATCATAAACTCAGTCCGAATGTTGAGACCATGTTTCTGACGACCAGTATTGAATATTCTTACCTCAGTTCAACTACTGTACGGGAGATTGCAGCCTTTGGCGGAGATGTTACTCAGTTCGTACCACAGGTCGTTGCAGTTGAGCTTGAAAAGAAGATGAAAGAAAAAGGAGAGTGTAACTGATGAGTAGCCGCATTGAACAGATCATTGAAGAGATTGAAGAATATATTGACAGAGACTGTAAATTCCAGCCCCTGTCCCAGACCAAGATCATTGTAAATAAAGAGCATATGGATGAGTTGCTCCGTGAGCTTCGCATGAAGACTCCTGATGAGATCAAGCGTTATCAGAAGATCATCGCGAACCGGGATGCGATTCTGGCAGATGCAAAAGCAAAAGCAGATGCTATGATTGAAGAAGCACAGGTACAGACCACCGAACTGGTCAGTGAGCATGAGATCATGCAGCAGGCTTATGCACAGGCAAATGAGATCGTGACCCAGGCAACTGCACAGGCACAGGAGATCATCGACAATGCAACCATGGATGCCAATGAAATCCGGATTGGTGCGATCCAGTATACAGATGACCTTCTTGCAAATGCGGAAAGTATCATCGGTCATACACTGGACAGCTATACAACCAAGTATGACGGTCTGATCAATTCCCTGCAGGAGTGCTACGATACAGTCCGCACCAACCGTGCAGAATTGGATGTTCCTGAGACCGATTCTTCTGATTATGGTTACGATACCCGGAATGGTTCAGATCAATAGGAAACAGATATCTATTGCCATCCGATTAAATACATTTAAAAGTTGAATTTCGAATACAGTATTGCGAATCCACTGGCTGCCACTGCGGTAGCCAGTTTTTGTATGATATAATCTGAAAGTTTCAGTCCTGTTCCACGGATCATCGATTTCGTCTGTGCCATAGAGCAGACGCCTCCCATGGAAGTCAGTCCGATCAGCAACGGATAGGCTGTGCTTATTTCCGGGAATCTTTTCGCGATCATAAGAATCCCGTTTGTAACTTCCAACGTTGAAAGCAGGAGAGTTGCAGCGATATTTTTCTGCCCGGTCTGTTCTGCCAGTTCCAGTAATACAGAAAAAATAATTAAATATCCCCCGACTTTCACGATTGTCTCAAAGCTGTCCATCATACAGCTCTCCACACTCTTCTTTTTCGTAACACAGCTTTTCTTCTTTTCCAATATATTCCTGCCCGTACTTCCTTTTCTCCCCCTTTTGTAAATGCTTCTGAAAAGGAAACTCATAACAACCGGTGTTCCTAAAAGGATCATCAGACTCGGAAGCAGAAGCTCTTTTTTCTCCAACGTTTTCCATACAAGAAAATTGATGATGAAGATCGGACTTGTATTATTGCAGAAGGAAAGAAGATAAGTCCCTTCCTCGACACTTATGGACTGATTTCTGATCAGATCTGCCGTTATTTTTGCTCCCATGGGATACCCACAGAGAAATCCTGCAACTACTGCAAAAGTGCCTTCCCCGGAAACCCGGAATAAAATTCCGAAAGGAACCGACAGTACTTTCGAGATCATCCTGATTCCGCCGGTTGCCATCAGAAGATCTGTGATCAACAGGAAAGGAAACAGCGTTGGGAATAAGATCTGAAACCATAAAAGGAGTCCTTCACTTGCCCCGTTGAACACTTCTTTCGGGCAGCAGAGCATCAGCAGAAAAACTCCGATCATACCAATTCCTGCAAGGTTCTTTTTTGAAAGTTTCTGCTTCATACTCCACCCATTCTGTCATTACAGTTCTTCTTTCACTATTTTATGATTTCCCCGAAAAAGTATGCAGTTATCCGGCACCTTTGGCATATGCATTATTAACTTCTTCACTACAAAGGAATTGAGCCAATGATTTCTGTTTTTTCTTTTTTCCGGTCACATTTTCTGAAAAGGACATGGATCTTTCTTTGTTTTGTTGCATTTTTCTGCGGATGGATGATTCCAAAGCTCCCATTTCTCGCCAAAAAGAATCTTTTAACCCCGACTACCGTTGAAAGCAATGAATTTCGGAGTCAGCCGGTATCCGAAGACCTTTTTCCGATTCTCGCATCCTCTGATGATCCCGGCAGATTTCTTGGCATCTACTGGCTTGAGACTCGGTTTCAGGCAGATCCTCACGCTCTTCACACCTGCCTTACAGCTTTGGATCATTCGGGTGAACCGACCGCTTTTTCTGTAAAGAAATACGAACCACGCTGGAAAAACCTTCCTGACTGGAACAAATACCTGAAACTCTGCCGTGCCATATGGAATGATCTTCGGTATTTTCCAGTCGCTGCATCCTCCAATCGTCCTGACTACACCGTCACATTTGAAAATTCCTGGCAATACGAAAGAACCTATGGAGGGGAACGCCATCATGAGGGTACCGACATTATGGCCTCCGTTAACCAAAGAGGTATCTATCCCATCATAAGTATGACCGATGGAACGATTCAGAACCTTGGATGGCTGGAACTTGGCGGTTACCGGATTGGAATCCTTGCCCCCGGAGGTGCTTATTTTTATTATGCACATCTTGATTCCTATGCTCCTCTTACAGAAGGACAGCAGGTTCATGCCGGGGATCTGCTAGGGTATATGGGTGATACCGGATACAGTAAAACCGAGGGGACAACCGGCAGATTTCCGGTTCATTTACACCTCGGGATTTACCTGACCGTCAACGGCAGAGAAGTCAGTGTCAATTCCTATCCGGCACTTCGTCTGACAGAACAATGGAAAGTGAATGCAGTCTATGAATAACTCTTTTCTGAATATCGGTTTCGTGGTATACTGAATGTTATGGAAAATTTACTTTGTAAAGGAGTTACAATGAACTTACCAAAAGAATTTGAAGAAAAGATGAAGACTCTGCTTGGGTCTGAATATGAAGAATATACCGCCTGCTATGATGAGCCAAGGCATTATGGTCTGCGTGTCAATACAGCCAAGATCTCTGTTGAAGATTTTTTAAAGATCGCACCCTGGCCGCTGGAGCCGGTTCCGTGGATCGAGAATGGATTTTACTATGACGGAGATCATATCCAGCCTTCTAAGCACCCATATTATTTTGCAGGACTTTACTATCTGCAGGAACCAAGTGCCATGACCCCTGCGAGCCGTCTGCCGGTGGAGCCGGGAGACCGGGTACTGGATGTCTGTGCCGCACCGGGTGGAAAAGCAACGGAACTGGGAGCAAAATTACAGGGGACAGGTGTTCTTGCAGCCAACGACTTAAGCAGTTCCCGTGCCAAAGGGCTTTTAAAGAATCTGGAGCTTTTCGGTATTGGCAATGTTCTCGTATTAAGCGAAGAACCCGGTAAATTAGTTTCTTATTTTGAAGGTTATTTTGACAAGATCCTGATTGATGCTCCCTGCTCCGGTGAAGGAATGTTCCGTAAGGATAAGAAAATGGTAAAAGCATGGGGAGAGCATGGACCGTCTTTCTTTTCCAAAATCCAGAAAAGCATCATCACCCAGGCTGCACAGATGCTCCGCCCGGGAGGCATGCTACTTTATTCAACCTGCACTTTTTCACCGGAAGAGAATGAGCAGACAATCGAATATCTGCTGCAGGAATATCCCGAATTTCAGATCTGTGAAATAGAGGGGTATGAAGGATTTGTCAATGGAATGCCACAGGTGACCGAGAACAGAAATGACGAGCTGAAAAAGACCGTCCGTATTTTTCCTCACCGGATGAAGGGGGAGGGGCATTTTCTTGCCCTTCTTCAGAAGGGAGAAGCACATCCGGCTCTTCCTTCCGGGATCGATACCGGAAAGCAAAAAAGGCTGCCCGAAGAACTTACTTCATTTTTAAGTCATGTACACCGGGAGTTTCTTCCTTCCAGAATGGAACTGCGTGGCGATAAAGTATACTATATGCCAGCCGGTCTTCCTTCCATCCGGGGAATCCGTTTTCTACGTACCGGACTGCTGCTTGGAGAACTGAAAAAGAACCGTTTTGAACCGAGTCAGGCTTTTGCCATGAATCTGAAAATGGAAGAGTACGATCAGATCCTCAATCTTCCTGTCAGTGATGAGCGGGTGATCAAATATCTCAAAGGTGATACGCTCGATGTGGAAGATCTGGTATCTCCGAAAGAGAAAGGCTGGTATCTTGTCTGTGTAGACGGATACCCGCTTGGTTTCGGTAAACTGGTCGATCAGATGCTGAAAAATAAATATCTTCCCGGATGGCGGTGGAACGGATGAAATTAAGACTGGATAAATATCTTGCGGATATGGGACTCGGGACAAGATCCCAGATAAAAAAGGACATTTCCAAAGGGCAGGTGCTTGTCAACGGAACCGTCAGCAAAGATGCCGGAACCAGGATCGATACGGAAAAGGATCAGGTCTCTTATCTTGGGCAGACTGTTACCTATGCGGAGTATGAATACTATATGCTGAACAAACCTGCAGGTGTCGTTTCCGCGACAGAAGACCGGCATGACCGAACCGTTTTAGACCTCATCGATACAAAGCAGCGAAAAGATCTTTTCCCTGTCGGAAGACTGGACAAAGATACCGAGGGGCTTCTGCTCATCACGAACGATGGGGCATTGGCTCACCGGCTTCTTTCCCCTAAGAGCCACGTCGACAAAGTCTACTTTGCCCGGATTGAGGGAAAGGTTACTGCAGAAGATGTGTTGCTTTTTCAGAAAGGTATAGACATCGGAGAGCAGGCACTTACGCTTCCCGCACGGCTTGAAATTTTAAGCAGTGATACCGTCTCAGAGATCCGGCTGACGATCTGCGAGGGAAAGTTTCACCAGGTCAAACGGATGTTCGAGTCAGTTGGCAAGAAAGTCCTGTATCTGAAAAGGCTTTCCATGGGAACACTTATTTTGGATGACTTACTGCCACCGGGAGCGTACCGTACACTGACTGCCGGAGAGATCAGAAGCTTACAGACAATATCAAAAAAAGAAACAGGAGATAAAGAATGAATGGTGGATTTTTACCTGTCAGCAGAAAAGAAATGAAAGAACGTGGATGGGATCAGGTCGATTTTGTCTATATTTCCGGAGATGCTTATGTAGACCATCCTTCCTTTGGTCATGCCATCATCACAAGGCTGTTGGAATCCCGTGGCTACAGAGTGGGAATCATTGCACAACCGGACTGGAAGAAACCTGACAGCGTCACGGTTTTTGGCGAACCACGTCTTGGATTTCTTGTATCCGCAGGAAATATGGATTCCATGGTCAACCATTATTCCGTATCCAAAAAGCGACGGAAGACCGATGCTTACACACCCGGAGGTGTTATGGGAAAGCGGCCGGATTATGCCTGTGTTGTCTACGGGAATCTGATCCGGCAGACTTATAAGAAAACTCCGGTCATTCTGGGTGGCATTGAAGCCAGTCTGCGAAGGATGGCACATTATGATTACTGGTCTGACAAACTAAAGCGTTCCCTCCTTTTAGATTCCGGTGCGGATATTCTTTCTTACGGAATGGGAGAACACTCCATCATCGAGATTGCAGAGGCACTGGATGCCGGCATTCCGGTGGAAGAGATTACCTATATCAACGGAACTGTCGTCAAAGCAAAGAATCTCGACAGCGTCTACGATGCAGAGATCCTTCCATCTTTTGAAGAGTTGAAAGCAGACCGGCTGACTTATGCCAGAAGCTTTTATACCCAGTATCTTAATACGGATGCTTTCAACGGGAAACGACTGGTAGAGCCTTATTCTGACTACCTCTATGTGGTACAGAATCCACCTGCACTTCCACTGACCGAGATAGAAATGGATGATATCTATTCTCTGCCTTATATGAGAACGTATCATCCTTCCTACGAGGCACTTGGCGGAGTTCCTGCTATCTCCGAGATCCGGTTCAGCCTCATCAGCAACCGGGGCTGTTTTGGCGGATGCAGTTTCTGTGCATTGACCTTTCATCAGGGACGGATCATCCAGACCCGCAGCCACCAGTCACTTTTAGATGAAGCCAGACAGATCACAAAAGAAAAAGATTTTAAAGGATATATTCATGACGTAGGAGGACCGACTGCCAATTTCCGGCATCCTTCCTGTAAAAAGCAGTTAAAGTACGGTGTCTGCAAGAACCGACAGTGTCTGTTTCCGGCACCCTGTAAAAATCTAAATGCAGACCACAGTGATTATGTTCGGCTTTTAAAAGAACTACGTGCGATTCCGAAAGTTAAAAAAGTCTTTATCCGCTCGGGAATCCGATTCGATTATCTTTTAAAAGAAGAGGACAGAACTTTTTTACGGGAACTTTGTGAATATCATGTCAGCGGGCAATTGAAGGTTGCACCGGAACATGTTGCAGCACCGGTTCTCTCCCTGATGGGAAAACCGGAACATAAAGTATATGAGCGGTTTACCGAAGAATTTTATAAAATGAACAAAAAGATCGGAAAAGAACAGTATCTTGTTCCGTACCTGATGTCATCCCATCCCGGTTCAACGCTGAAAGAAGCAGTAGAACTGGCAGAATATTGCAGGGATCTTGGTTATATGCCGGAGCAGGTGCAGGATTTTTATCCGACTCCGTCCACACTTTCCACCTGTATGTATTATACCGGTGTTGACCCCCGTACCATGAAGCCGGTCTATGTACCGAAGAGTCCACATGAGAAGGCCATGCAGCGTGCATTGATCCAGTATCGCAACCCGGAACTGTACGATCTTGTATCAGAAGCACTCCACAAGGCAGGAAGAACCGATCTCATCGGTTTCGGTCCAAAGTGTCTGATCCGGCCACGGAAATTTGCCGATCAGAAGAAAAATGAAAGAGAAAAGAACAGCAGTCAGAAGAAAAAATCCATTCGGAATGTACACCGAAAGAAATGAGGTCAGAATGAGAGTAGCGATTGTCACCGGAGCATCTTCCGGTATGGGACGTGAATTCGTCCTTCAGATCGGAGCTTTATATAAAAACCTGGACGAAATCTGGGTGATCGCAAGAAGAAAAGAAAATTTAGAAAAAGTGGCAGAGCAGTCCCATCGGCCTTTGCGTATCTTCGATGGAGATCTTCTGAAAAAGCCTGTCTATAAAGCTTTTTGCAAGGCACTCTGTGAAGACACTCCTGATATCCGTATGCTTGTCAACGCAGCCGGATTCGGAAGATCCGGTTCTGTAGAAGAGATCAGTATGCAGCGGAAACGGATCCAGACAGACATGGTTGGCTTAAATTGCCAAGCTTTAACAAGAATGACCCTTCTCTGCCTTCCTTACATGCATCCTGGAAGCCGGATCGTCAATCTGGCATCGGCAGCAGCCTTTTGTCCACAACCGTATTTTGCGGTTTATGCGGCAACGAAATCCTATGTGCTGAGCTTTTCCCGTTCGCTCAGAGAAGAGCTTAAGACCCGCGGTATCACCGTCACAGCGGTCTGCCCCGGTCCGGTTGACACTCCCTTTTTTGATGTCAGTGGAAAGCCTCAGAACTTCTTGAAAGAACTGACTATGGCACAGCCAGGACCGGTGGTACATCAGGCACTGAAAGACAGCCGGAAAAGGAAGGAGCTGTCTATTTACGGACTTCCGATGAAACTGACATATGCCGGCACGAAGCTGCTGCCACATAAATTGCTCCTGCGTATACAGAACCTGTAGATAATCGATCTTTTAAATGAAAAGGAAATCAATCATATGAAGAAAGTTGAAAAGGGGAAACCCGGTTATTTAAATTATAAAAAGAAAGCAGAGATTCTCCGTACAGTCATTTATTTTGCCATTGTCGCAGCCATTTTTCTGCTTGGATACACCCAGACGCATACCCGTCTCAACCTGATGACTGTTGTGGCAGTTCTCGGCTGCCTTCCGGCATCCAAAGCACTGGTTGGTGTCATCACCCGCTTTCCGTACCCGTCCATCGATCCTGACAGGGCAAAGGAGATTACAAAAATTTCTCGCCATCTGACGGTCTGCTACGATACAGTCATCACCAGCCGGGAAAAGATCATGCCGGCAGACTGCTTTGTTATTTCCGGGCATAATCTTTATGGTTATACTCATTATGAGAAAGTGAATCCTGAGGAACTTGCAAAGCACATCCGCTCGATTCTTTCCCAGAACGGTTACACCGGACTGACAGTCAAGATTTTAAACCAGTATGCACCTTTTCTTGCAAGAGTAGAAGGGCTTGATAATATTGCAGCAGTAGAACAGGAAGATACAAAGCAGACCGAACAGGAAATCCGACACCTTCTGCTGAACATTTCCATGTAAAATGGTTCTGAATTTCGGAGAAAAGACTATGAAAGAAATTATAATCAAAAAAAATGAAGCCGGACAGCGGTTCGACAAATTTCTTGCGAAATATATGAACCAGACTCCTAAAAGCTTTTTTTATAAAATGCTCCGCAAGAAAAATATCACCCTGAACGGGAAAAAGGCAGCAGGAAATGAAATTCTCAAATTGAATGATACCGTCCGTCTGTTCCTTTCCGACGAGACCATTCAGAAATTTTCAGGCACCATACAGCAGTCTCCCGGAGATCCCGACTGGATCCTGGCTCATGCCGGAAAAGAGCTTTCCATTATTTATGAGGATGAATCCACCATTTTCCTGAACAAGCCCGCAGGGATGTTGTCCCAGAAGGCAAAACCGGACGACATCTCCATGGTGGAAAACCTGATCGCTTATCTGCTGAACAGCGGTCAGATTTCCAAAGAAGAACTGCGGACATTTCATCCTTCTGTCTGCAACCGTCTTGACCGCAATACCAGCGGACTGATCGCTGCCGGAAAGACCCTGCAGGCACTCCAGCAGTTAAGTGAAATGTTCCGTGACCGCAGCCTGAAAAAATATTATCTCTGTCTTGTCCGTGGAAAAGTTTCTTCCGACAGTCATATCAGCGGCTATCTGAAAAAAGATCCCCGGACGAACCGGGTCACTGTCAGCCGGACTCCGTCCGCAGCAGCTTCCCCGATTGAGACAAAATATCATATAATAAAGCAAAAGGAAGATGTCACACTTCTAGAAGTTCATCTGATCACCGGAAAGACGCATCAGATCCGTGCCCATCTTGCATCCATCGGTCATCCCATTGCAGGAGATTATAAATATGGAAACCGGGCTTTCAATGAGACTCTGAAAAAAGAATATGGTCTTTCTTCTCAACTTCTCCACGCATACCGTCTTAATTTTCCGAAGTGTGGCGGAGATCTTTCCCTCCTTTCGGGAAAGGAACTTCAGGCACCATTGCCTCCTCTTTTTCAGAAAATCTGTCAGGAAAAGGGTGTGATATAAAATGGCAACCTGGAATTCGAGAGGACTTCGTGGTTCGACTCTGGAAGAATTTATCAATCATACCAATACTCGCTACAGTGAAATGGGGCTTGCACTGATCCAGAAGATTCCAACCCCCATCACTCCGGTAAGGATTGATAAAGAGCATCGGCATATTACCCTTGCCTATTTTGATAAGATCAGTACCGTAGATTATATCGGTGCCGTGCAGGGCATTCCGGTCTGCTTTGATGCAAAAGAATGTAATGCTGATACATTTCCACTTCAGAATGTCCATGAACATCAGATCCGTTTTATGGAAAAATTTGAGCAGCAGGGAGGAATCGCATTTCTCCTGATCTATTATACAGCCCGTGAGGAGCTCTACTATATGCAATACCGGCAGATCCGCCGATTCTGGGACAGGGCAGAGGCAGGTGGAAGAAAAAGCTTCCGGCTGGATGAACTGGAACCGGACTGGTTTATGAAACTTCAGAATGGCTTTTTTATTCCTTATCTTGATTCCATCCAGAAGGATTTGGACACGAGGGATTGACAGAAGCAGAGAAAATCCGTATAATTACAAACGAGTTTTAACGTGTTAGCAGACTAAAGTGTTTAAGAAAGGTGAATCTACATGGAACAGAAACTGCATACACCGGAAGGCGTCCGGGATATATATAATAAAGAATGTGAAATTAAACTGACATTGCAGAAAAAGCTCAGTGCCGTACTTCATTCCTATGGTTATCAGGATATTCAGACTCCGACATTTGAATATTTTGACGTATTCCGTAAAGAGATCGGTTCTACTTCTGCAAGAGAAATGTATAAATTTTTTGATCGGGAGGGAAATATCCTTGCATTACGCCCGGATATCACGCCTTCCATTGCCAGAGCCGTTGCAACGCTTTTTGAGACAGAAGATTTTCCAATCCGCCTGTGCTATGCCGGCAATACTTTTATCAACCATTCCAGTTATCAGGGACGGCTGAAAGAGAACACCCAGCTTGGTGCAGAGCTGATCGGTGTTGATTCCATCGAGGCAGACGCAGAAATGCTCGCTATGGTGGTGGACGGACTGAAGAAAACCGGACTGAAAGAATTTCAGGTCAGTATCGGACATGTGGACTTTATCCAGAGTCTGTTCCAGGCAGCAGGTCTTGAGGAGGATGAAGCAGAAGAGCTCCGTATCCTCATCGCTAACCGTAACTTCTTTGGAGTAGAGGAAGTACTAGATCATATGGATGTTGCTGACTCTGTCAAAGAAGCATTTCATCTTCTGCCTGAACTGACCGGCGGAGCAGAGATCCTGGATCAGGCACTTTCTGTTGCCCCGGGAGAAAAAGCCGGTCAGGCGATTCATCGCTTAAAGCAGATTGATGAGCTTCTCCGCCTTTACGGAGTGGAAGATCATATCACATTTGATCTGAGCATGAGCGGAAGCTACGGATACTATACCGGTATCATTTTCCGTGCTTATACTTACGGAACAGGAGATGCTGTCGTACGCGGAGGCCGTTACGATCATCTACTTGAAAAATTCGGTAAGAATACTCCATCCATCGGTTTTGCCATCATTTTAGATGAACTGATGAATGCCCTGAACCGGCAGAACATCCAGGTAGAGACCGGCAGCCGCAATCTCCTCGTCTATACACAGGATACTGAAAAGTGGGCCATCTCCCTTGCAAGAACGTTCCGCAGTAAAGGGAAAAACATTGAAATGCTCAAGCGTAATACTGAGGATGACCGTCAGGTATACGAGGAATACGGAAAGCGATCTTCCGTCATGACCATGCTGTATCTCCGGGATGACCTGAAGATTGAGATGATCAATTTCCGCACAGGCGAAAAGAAGATCATGGACACGAAAAAGCAGAAGTAAAGGAGCAGAACCTATGAGATATTTAACATTTGCACTGACCAAAGGGCGTCTTGCCAGTAAGACTCTTGATATGCTGGAAAAGCTCGGAATTACCTGCGACGAGATGAAGGATAAAAACTCACGCAAACTGATCTTCACCAATGAGGAACTGGGACTCCGGTTCTTCCTTGCAAAAGGTCCGGATGTACCGACCTATGTAGAATACGGTGCCGCAGATATCGGTGTAGTCGGAAAGGATACCATCATTGAAGAAGGGCGCAAAGTCCATGAAGTACTTGACCTGGGATTCGGGAAATGCCGGATGTGTGTCTGCGGTCGTGAAGAGACAGCAGAGAAACTGCAGCATCATGAACTGATCCGTGTTGCAACAAAATACCCGAATATTGCGAAAGACTATTTTTATAATAAAAAGCATCAGACGGTTGAGATCGTAAAGTTAAATGGATCTATCGAGCTTGCTCCGATCGTAGGGCTTTCCGAAGTCATTGTAGATATCGTTGAAACCGGTTCTACACTGAAAGAAAACGGACTGGTCATATTAGAAGAGGTATGCCCTCTGTCCGCCCGTATGATCGTCAATCCGGTCAGTATGCGTATGGAGAATGACCGCATTAAGGAACTCATCACAAATCTCAGAAACCTGCTCAGGGAGGAATAAAAATGCGTATTGAAAAATTAACAGAAAGTACAAAGAAAAATCTGCTGGAAGACCTTCTGAAAAGAAGTCCCAACAGCTACGGAAAATACGAAGCCAGTGTCCAGCAGATCCTCAATGATGTAAAGGAAAAAGGAGACGAAGCTCTCTTTGGTTATACAGAAAAATTTGACGGAGTAAAACTGGATGCTTCCCAGATCCTTGTCACAGATGCTGAGATTGAAGAAGCCTATACAGAAGTAGGAGAAGAGCTGCTCGGTATCATCCGGAAAGCTCTCGTCAATATCCGTACTTATCATGAAAAGCAGATGCAATACAGCTGGTTCGACAGCAAGCCGGACGGAACCATCCTCGGTCAGAAGGTCACTGCACTCCAGAGAGTCGGTGTCTATGTTCCGGGCGGAAAAGCGGCTTATCCGTCTTCCGTACTGATGAATATCATGCCTGCAAAAGTAGCCGGAGTTGATGAAATCATCATGGTAACTCCTCCGGGAAAAGATGGGAAAGTAACTCCTACCACATTAGTTGCAGCAAAGGAAGCCGGAGCAGATAAAGTCTATAAAGTCGGTGGAGCACAGGCCATCGGAGCTTTGGCATACGGAACAGAAAGTATTCCGAAAGTTGATAAGATCGTAGGACCGGGAAATATCTACGTTGCACTGGCGAAAAAATCCGTTTATGGTCATGTAAGCATTGATTCCATCGCCGGTCCAAGTGAGATCCTTGTCCTGGCAGATGAGACAGCCAACTCACGGTTTGTGGCAGCAGATCTTCTCTCCCAGGCAGAACATGATGAACTGGCTTCCGCCATCCTGGTAACAACAAGCATGGAGCTTGCAGAGAAGGTTTCCGCACAGACAGATGCATTTATCAAAGAACTTTCCAGAGGAGAGATCATTCAGAAATCTCTGGATAATTACGGACATATCCTTGTTGCAGACACTTTGGAAGATGCCATTGATGCGGCAAATTCGATTGCATCCGAGCATCTTGAGATCGTGACAGCCAACCCGTTTGAAGTGATGACAAAGATCCGCAACGCAGGAGCAATCTTTATCGGAGAATACTCCAGCGAGCCGCTGGGAGACTATTTTGCAGGTCCGAACCATGTTCTGCCTACCAACGGAACTGCCAAGTTCTTCTCCCCGTTATCTGTAGATGATTTTATCAAGAAATCCAGCATCATTTCCTATTCAAAGGATGCACTGGAAAAGATCCATACAGATATCGAAAAATTTGCCGAAGCAGAACATTTAACTGCACATGCAAATTCCATTAAAGTAAGATTTGAATAAGAGGAGTTGGCAGGATATGAAAAAGAACCGCATTGCAAGCTGTAAAAGAAAGACAAAAGAAACCGATATCGAACTGACCATCAACCTGGATGGTCATGGGAAAAATCAGATTGACACCGGAATCCCTTTTTTTAATCATATGCTGGACGGCTTTGCCCGTCACGGACTTTTTGACCTGACCGTCAGCGTCAAAGGCGATACAGAAGTAGATTCCCACCATACGATCGAAGATACCGGGATCGTGCTTGGTCATGCCATTGCAGAAGCTCTAGGCGATAAAGCCGGTATTAAACGTTACGGCTATTTTATACTCCCAATGGATGAGACACTTGCACTCGGAGCTGTCGATCTTTCTGGCAGACCCTACCTGAACTTCCAGGCTGAATTTACCGTACCTTTCCTCGGAACAATGGATACCGAAATGGTTCGTGAATTTTTCTATGCCGTATCGTACAGTGCCGCTATGAATCTTCACCTGAAGATCCTGGATGCCGGAAATAACCATCACATGGCAGAAGCTCTTTTCAAGGCATTTGGAAAGGCTTTGGATCTGGCAGTATCCGAAGAACCACGGATCAGTGAAGTATGGTCCACGAAAGGCAGTTTGTAGACTGATTTTTTGAAAGCCATCCCTTAAAAGGAAATAAAGGAGTAACCCGGACATGAGTTATAAGAGATTAACCCCATGTATTTTTATAGATAAAGGAAAAGCAGTTACATGGTTTGACGATTATTCTGTTCTGTCAGACGATGTCATTGCCCTTGCAAAACACTACAATGAAAAAGGAGCAGACGAACTGATCGTATTTGATCTGTCTGACTCGGATGAAGAACATGATGAATCCATCGAACTGATCAAGCAGATCAACCGTGTGATCAGTATTCCGATGATCGCAGGCGGTAATATCCGTCGTGCTGAAGATGTAAAAAAGATCCTCTATGCAGGTGCTAAACGTGCCATGCTGAATTTCTCAAAACCACTTTCGATTGAACTGATCAAAGAAGTTTCCCAGCGATTCGGCAAGGAACGGATTGCAGTTTCACTGAATGATTTTGACGCACTGTTCAAGCAGCAGCATCTGATCGAGGAGTACAGTACAGAAATGATCTTTATGCACCGTCTGGATCTTAATTCTGTTGTAAATGTCACTGAGATCCAGTGTGTAGTCGTAACCGATACCATGGAAGAGAGTGAGATCCTCAATATTCTTAAAAGCGACGGTGTCAAAGGCGTTTCAGGACGCTTTATCAGTCGGCTGGATATGGATTTTAATGTATTCAAAGATATCTGCGTGAAAAATGGAATCCGCATGACAACCTTTGAAAGTCTGATGGATTTCGGCGAATTTAAACTGAACTCAGATGGACTGCTCCCGGTTGTAACACAGGACTACAAGACAAATGAAGTCCTCATGGTAGCCTATATGGATGAGGAGGCTTTTGAGCATACCGTCAAAACCGGCCGCATGACTTATTTCAGCCGCAGCAGACAAAGTCAGTGGATCAAGGGAGAAACTTCGGGACACTTCCAGTATGTAAAATCTCTTGCCATCGACTGCGATAAGGATACCCTTCTCGCAAAAGTAGAACAGATCGAAGCTGCCTGCCATACCGGCAACAGATCCTGCTTTTATACAACCATCGTCGGAGCTGACTATGATGCGAAAAATCCGCTTCAGATCTTTGAATCCGTATACAATACGATCTTAGACCGCAAGGAGCATCCAAAGGAAGGTTCTTACACTAATTATCTGTTCGATAAAGGATTAGACAAGATTCTCAAGAAAGTGGGAGAGGAGGCAACAGAAGTTGTCATTGCCGCCAAGAATCCCAACCCGGAAGAAGTAAAATATGAGCTTTCCGATTTTCTGTATCATGCAATGGTGCTTATGGCAGAAAAAGGAATTACCTGGGATGACATCACCAAGGAACTGGCAGACCGGTAGGAATAAATCAAGTCTGAAATCCAGTAAGATAAATCAAGACTGAACTCTGATAAGATAAATTGAATCGGAAATACATTTCAGATTTGAAAAGTTCTGAAAAAAGAAAGACAGACATAGGATATTGTAACTTCAGTATCCTGTGTCTTTTTATTGCCGTGCATACATCCAGAAGATCCCGTGGATCTTTTTCGTTTGCCTGCACAACGAGCCACGGGATTCTATCAGCAGGAGAACAGACTATGAATGATTCCGAACTTCGTCGCCGTGAACTCTTAAAGCAGACCCGCAGACTCTATCAGGATTCTGCTGCCATACCCGCCGTTCATCCACGCTACGGCCATATCTATCACGAACTTTATGATACCCCTGATTCCGGGGAAGCCGAACACCATTCAGGTTCTTTCTTTGCCCGGCTGATGCTGGCAGTCTTTCTCTTTTTAAGCTTTGTCTACATAGAACAGAACCATCTGAAACCGGCAGATATCAGCAGCACACAGATCGTCAACGAGATTCAGAAAGAAATTCCCGGAAATGGAATGGATTTTATCAATACGATTAAACTCCATTAAAATTATGGATACATTGGTGTTCGTGTTGATGTTTTAGATTAAATATAATGGAAATATTTCATAGCAAGCAATGTATATCTGACTGGATTATATATTTCTTGCTATTTATATTTGCAGAATATTTGTATCCATTATTTGAATCTTTATGAGAACGTTTTTGTATCCATTTTATTTTCGGATTCTGTGACAATAGTGTGAGAATATTTTTTCATTTAACTATTAGATGTTAACCCAATTCTGCATGGTGTCTTTCTTTGAAAAATAGTATAATGCAATCATTAATGTAAACTTCAGGAGGAAAAATTATGTTATTTATCTGCTACCCGAAATGCTCTATCTGTCAGAAGGCAAAAAAATGGTTGGACAATCATGAAGCAGTGTATACCGAGCGTCACATTGTCGACAACAATCCCGGATATGAGGAACTGAAAGAATGGTATCAGAAGAGTGGTTTACCACTGAAAAGATTCTTTAATACAAGTGGGATACTCTACAGGGAAATGAAATTGAAAGATCAATTACCTCAGATGAGTGAAGATGAGCAGTTGAAACTTCTGGCAACAAATGGAATGCTCGTAAAAAGGCCGCTGCTTATAACGGAAGAAAAAGTACTGGTTGGATTTAAGCAGGCAGAATGGGAGAATCTATAAAAGAGAATCTTATAAGAGGGGATAATAAAGAGGTTGCTTTTTCTCTCTGTTAAAGCTATGATTATGTAAGTATTTTTTCAA
>ERZ1034920.1276-NODE-1276-length-16720-cov-5.519712_pt1 | contig 16720 bp, 11 predicted proteins | sample MGYA00520688_ERZ1034920 | MGnify/ENA primary metagenome ERZ1034920 (study PRJEB33766, sample SAMN09781785) | gut metagenome | biome: gut microbiome | host: Homo sapiens | place: Madagascar | study: EMG produced TPA metagenomics assembly of the PRJNA485056 data...
CCGGCGCAGATCCGACACTGTCGTTGTACATCGTCTGCACACTGTCGATCACAACGATCTGTGGCTTCTGCCGCTCGATCACCTCACGGATCAGATCCAGGTTCGTCTCGCATAGTAGCTGCAGATGATCCGTAAATGTTCCGATACGTTCCGCCCGGATCTTAATCTGCTGCAGCGACTCCTCGCCCGAAACATACAATACAGACTGTCCCTGCGCCGATAGATTCCGGCACACCTGAAGCAGAAGTGTCGACTTACCGATTCCTGGATCACCACCCACGAGCACAAGCGAACCACGCACGATTCCTCCGCCGAGCACACGATCCAATTCTTTCATATTTGTACTGACGCGTTCCTCATTTGATGCCACAACAGAAGAGAGTGGAACAGGCTTCGCCTCAGAAGCCGGTTTTCTCTTCCCGGATCCGCTTAACGCTTTCCGGTCTACCAGTTCCTCAACGAAGGTATTCCACTCTTTACATCCCGGACACTGTCCCATCCATTTGGCGGACTCATATCCACAATTCTGGCAAAAAAACGCACTCGTTTTTGCTTTTGCCATATATTATCTCTTCTCCACCTTGATTGCTACTTTGTCTGCGCCCTCAAGTTCTACACTCATGCTCAGCTTGCCGCCCAGATTAGTCTTCATGGTTCCTGCGGATTTTCCGTCGATGGAGATCTCATACTCGGTCTCCTCCTCAAGTTCCAGTGTAATCTGTGCATCTTCCGGTCCCTCTACGGTAAACGCAACCGTATTCTCTGTCTGATTAAAATCGGTTACTGCTGTACCAGGAACAGACTCATATACAAAAAGTCCATTACGCTCTAACTTCGTAATCTCCTTGAATGTCTTAACCTTGTATTTGTCACCGTTAAAGTCGTAATTGTCCAGCTTTGCCTTCGCTCCTAATGTATAATCTCCAAAGCTGAGTGTACCATTGGCCTCGGTACGGATTAATTCACTGATTGCAGCCATTTTTCTCCTCCTGTATATGACTTGTAATGCATCCCCTTACGGAATCGATCACCTTTGCACATGCATATTTTAATGTCGCATGCACACTCTCTTAAGTCGTAAATTTGATACTCAAATTATAACACTCTTGCCAGTCTGATACAATCATTTTTCCGATTCCAGCATCACAATTTTTCTTCTTTCTAGTGTCGCATTTTTTATTCTAACATCACATTTTCTTTGCATCCATTTATAGCATTCTTCATAGTTTCATTCTCGTCGCAATTGCCACAAAAATGAAATGCATACACAACAAATCTTTTATCCGTCATGTATGCACTCTTATTCATTATAAATTCAACGATCAGCGCTAGTCCTTCTCCACAATTAACTCTTTATGCTTCGTCGTCACAACCACGCGATCCCCGGCTTTCACTTTGCCCGCGATAATCTCCTCTGCAAGCCGATCCTCGATTTCATCCTGAATCTTGCGACGAAGCGGTCTTGCACCGTACTTTCTGTCGTATGCCTTCTCCACAATATATGCCTTGGCAGCGTCACGGATCACAAGTTCGATCTGCAGCTGCTCCCTGCAGCGTTTCTGCAATTCAGATGCCATCAGCGTTACGATCTGCTTCATATCATCCTTGTTGAGTGCGCGGAATACGATCGTCTCATCGATTCGGTTTAAGAATTCCGGTTTGAAAAGGCGTTTCACTTCCTCCATCACGTTGTTCTTCATCCGCTCATGATCCTGCTTCTCATCCTCATGCACACCGAAACCAAGCTTCTTCGGCTCGATGATCGACTGCGCACCGGCGTTGCTGGTCATGATGATAATGGTGTTCTTGAAATCTACTTTACGTCCCTGCGAGTCGGTAATATGACCATCGTCAAGCACCTGAAGTAAGATATTGAACACATCCGGATGAGCCTTCTCGATTTCATCAAAAAGCACAACGGAAAACGGATTTCTGCGCACTTTCTCTGAGAGCTGTCCACCGTCCTCATGTCCGACATATCCTGGCGGTGATCCGATCATCTTGGAAACACTGTGCTTCTCCATATACTCCGACATATCCACACGGATCATCGCATCTTCATTACCAAATACTGCCTCTGCAAGCGCCTTGGACACCTCCGTCTTACCGACACCGGTCGGTCCGAGGAATAAGAAGGAACCGATTGGACGCTTCGGATCCTTAAGACCCACACGGCCTCTGCGTACAGCCTTTGCCACAGCCGATACCGCCTCCTCCTGACCGATCACGCGCTTGTGCAGTGTCTCTTCCAGTTTCTGCAGACGTGCCGCTTCATTTTCTGTCAGCTTGCTGACCGGAATCTTCGTCCAGCCTGCAACCACTTCCGCAATCTCATTCTCGCCGACTACCGGCTTTCTTCTCTTATCCGCGCGCTGATTCTTCTTATTTAATTTCTCCCACTGGAGTTCTAAGTCTTCTCTGGCAGATTTTAATGTGCGTGCACGCTCGATATCTCCCTCGCGCAGCGCATCTTCTAAATCAAGCTCCGCCTGACGGATCTCCTGCTTTTTGAGAATTGCATCCTGTGGATCGCGCATGACCCCGAGACGACTCTTGGCTGCTGCCTCATCCATGAGGTCGATTGCCTTATCCGGCAGGAAACGGTCATTGACGTAACGCGCAGACAGACGCACGGCTGCCTCCACGCCCTCATCCGTAATCTCTACATTATGATGCTTCTCGTACAAGCCACGAAGCCCCTTCAAGATCTCGATAGACTCTTCCTCGGTCGGTTCTCCCACCTGCACCGGCTGGAAACGGCGTTCAAGCGCTGCATCCTTCTCGATATATTTTCTGTACTCTTCAATCGTCGTGGCACCGATCACCTGCACTTCGCCCCTTGCGAGCGCCGGTTTTAAAATATTGGACGCATCAAGCGAGCCTTCCGCGCCACCGGCGCCGATGATCGTATGCAGCTCATCGATAAAAAGCATGACATTACCGGCTGCTGCCACTTCGTTAATAACTTTCTTAATGCGTTCCTCAAATTCTCCGCGGTACTTGGATTTTGCCACAAGACCGGACATATCAAGAGAAACCAGGCGTTTACCGGCAACAATGTCCGGAACGGTTCCATTGACCAGATTCTGTGCAATGCCTTCCACGATTGCCGTCTTGCCGACACCCGGCTCACCGATCAGACACGGATTGTTCTTGCCTCTGCGACAGAGGATCTGAAGCACGCGCTCCGTCTCGTTCTTACGTCCGATTACAGGATCAAGCATTCCCGCACGCGCCAAAGCGGTAAGGTCTCTCGAATACTGGTCAAGTGTAGGTGTCAGTGAAGCACTGTTATCCGCTCTTCCTCGCTGGATTTCGTCGCGGTAACGCGCCGGATCTTCGCCCATTGCGCCTAAGATGTCGACGAACAGCTTCTGCGGGTTTGCTCCCATTGTATTCAGAAGACGGCATGCAGCACAGTCTCCCTCCTTAATCATAGAAAGAAGCAGATGCTCCGTTCCGATCTCATCGCAGTCAAAGCGCTCCGCAATCTCCTCTGCACGCTCAAGCACAGCCTGTGTGCGCGGTGTCTCTCCGTCACGATCCAATACCGCGATATCCTCGCCCGGAGCGACCAGTTCATTGATCAGCTCGAGTAATTTGTCCAATTCAATATTGTTTGCGGCAAGTACCTCTGCCGCCACGCCGCTCCCCTCACGCAGAAGTCCTGCCAGAATATGTTCCGTACCAACATAATTGCACTGCATAGACTTCGACAGGCGGTTAGCGTAACTGATTGCTTTCTTTGCCTTATCTGTATATGGTCTCACTCTATATTGCCTCCTAAAATGCGATTACAGATCGAGGAATTCGATATCATCATCCTCGTCTTCATCCTTCTTCTTTTTACGGCCGAAGAAACCGTGTTTCTCTTTCTTTTCTTTTCTGGATTTCTTCGGCTCATCGTCATAATCGTCTTCGTCATCCTCAAAGCCGAACTCATCCTCATCCTCAAAGTCGTCCATTGATTCTCTTATTTTCTCCCGGTAGGACTTCTTCTTATGCTTATCCCTGTGCGGTCTCTCCTCCTCAATTTCTTCCTGTACCGCTGCGTCATCTTCTTCGCTGCTTAAGGTCTCCTCGCTTTTCTCAGCGCTCTGCCCCTTGCCATCTACACTCTCGTCCATCGTCTCTGCAACCGCCTGCGCAAGTACCGCCTCAAGATCTACGGTATTTGTTGTAACCTCAGAAGTTTCCGTCTCATTTACCGCTGCTTCTGACACAATTGGATTTTCTGTGCCTATCGACTCTTCATCTGTAATCTCCGATTCCGGCTCAACCTCAATGTTGGTCTGTTCCTCTTCAGTCTCCGCCTCGACATCACTCTCGGTCTGTTCCTCAGCTGTCTCGTCCGGTTCTGCGTCCTCCGCAGTCACTTCATCCCCGGTCAGAAACGCACTTCGGTCATAACGCTTGCTTGCGCCTGCGCGCTCATCTGACAGATCTAATTCATCCATGCGGTATCCTACATCATTCGATGCACTGTCTGTGTCTTCGTCCTCTTCCTCGTAATCGTCATCATCCGCATAATCATCGCCGTCATGTCTTCTCTTGACGACAAGGATAACGATCACAATGAGAAGGATTGCCACGACAACAATGAAGGCGTAGAAAAGCAGACGGTTCTGGCTCTCCAGATCACTGACCTTTGTACTGTCCTCGATTGTCGGTTCTTCTGTCACCTGCGTATCTTCTGCAACCGGTGCTTCTTTGTAGCGCATATAGGTGCGATCCTGCAGATCGTACTGATACAATCCGTACACACCATCCTGGTTGACTGCATAGATGAGACAATTTTCCTCATCCCCAGCTTTCACGAATGCATCTGCAACGCCTTTTCCTTCTATATTAATTGTCTCAGAAGTGTAACCTGCAGGTGCTGTCTCATTCATCTTCTCCGGTGTCGCAATAATATATCCATACTCGGACTTAAAGCAGATGAACGGTTTTGCCTCATACGGCGAAGCCTCGCTGATGCGGTACCACGCACCGTTCTCCTGATTCTCATCGACCAGATAGATGAGTCCGACATCGGAACCGATCGTATCGTTTACCCAATAAGGATATGCTTTCTCCCAAAGCGTAATCTCACTTAATGCAAATTCTTCCGGAATCTGCGACTCGTCGCCATCCTCGGACGGATACATCTTGACACCGCCGATGTCGTAACACTGCTCCTGCGGCTCATCGGTATTGTCCGGTTCCGGTTCATCCGTAGTATCACCGGATTCTTTTCTCGTAACCGTGATGGTGTAAGTTGCGGTCACACCATTCTCTGCCTTCACGACAATCTGGATCTTGTTGGCACCGACCGATAGATTCTCGCCGCCTTTTACCGATTCCACCGTTGCATTGGCGTTGCTCGTCTTCGCAGATACCACAACGGATGTCACATCGTTTGCGACCTCCGCGGTATAATTGGTTACATTATATTTGAATGCCGGAGAAAGCGATCCACTTGACAAGGTCAGAGATGCCAGTGAATTATCCGCCGATTTCGTCTTATTGTCATCCGAATTGTTATCGGATGCATCGGAGCCGTTACTGCTATCCGATTTATTGCTATTGTTCTCATTTGCCTCATTCTTGACACGCACCGAAGCACTTGCACCACCAACACTCACACGATCTCCATCCTGATTACCGGCGATCGGTGCTGATGCGGAAAAAGTCGCACTTCCCGCAGCCTTTGCCTTAAACTTCATCGTTCCGGTCGTCTTCGTATTGCTGCTTCCGTAGCTTCCGATCGTCATTGATACCGTACCGCCGTTCGCGCTGGCAGTATCCGAAGCGGAACTGAAAGAAAATGTTCCTGACGGATAGGTCACATTAACAGTTGCCGACACGCCTGCCGGGACCGTGATTGATACCGTAACAGTGTCACCGATCTTCACGGAAGATGCACTGACGCCGACAGAAAGGCTGCTCGCCTGGGCGTTCGTATCCGGGATCATGATGCAGCCAAGCATCAGAATTATTGCAAAAAGCGAAGAAAGGAATCGCAATCTGCGCTTTTTGCCTGCCTCATCCTTATGTTGTGTCATCTTTAACTCTTTCATAGCTTTATCCTTTTCCTTTTTATCATAAGCTGCGCTGCGTTACAGACATGTAAGACCATTTACAGGCAGACATTACTGCCGGATTGTTGCAAGTCCTAGCGAATGGCGATTGATATAGATCATATCAAGTACATTGACACCATCTCCCGCACGGTTTGCATCCCCTGCCTCCAGATAAGCACCACTCAGCTTGGTAAGACCGAGCACGTGGCGGTTCACCTTGATCATATCAAGTACATTGATTTCACCATCTCCGTTCACGTCACCGTAGATAACGATCGTGTAAGAAGAAATCTTCTTACCGCTTCCATCATACAGCTGCACGACATCCGAAGTTACAACTGCACCGCTTTTCTCCTTGCCGTCTGTACCGACGAGTTTTAAAGTTGCGCCGGATGCGGTAAGATTCTTAAGCACCGTCGAAGCCTTCGTCCCCGGCTGGATTCCGGTAATATATTTGCTTCCGACGGTATACGTTTTGGAGGTCGGCACCTTGCTTGCTTCCTCGCCCTCCTGCCGAACAACCGTCAATTTGTACGTCTTCGTCGATCCACTCTGTGACTTGCATTTCACAGAAACCGTATTACTTCCAACCTTCAGACTCACGGTTCCTGTTCCGGAAACCGTAGAGGTGGATGCAACCGCAGTCGCATTCACTTTGATAGACTCCACGCTGTTGTCTACGACAAGCGAATAGGAAGTCGTTGCACCGGTAAATCCCGGTGTCAGTGTCTGTCCGGTGACGGAAAGTGTCTTCAGATAATTGTTCGGATTACCCGTTGCCGTAAAAGCCGATGCCTGATCCGGCATCGAAGTGTAGACCGGAATCCGAAACACGAATGCCTGCTGCTTATCCGTATATCCCTGTCCAAGCTTCCTGCCTTCCGTGTAAGCAGCAGTCAGGTTGCTCATATACTGATGTCCGTACAGATTGCTCGCATTTACCACATTGAATTTCTGAAAATACAGCGTATCCTGTCCGACCGATATATAATTCTTTGCCAGAAGCTGCGCGCCTCCGTCCAATGATTTATAACGGGTATCCCACCCCTTGGACTTTGCGTATGCTAGTCCGTTCTTGATGACGGCTGCCGAACCAACTCCGGATGCACCAAAATTGAAGTAATTATAATAACCCTCGTATCCGCTGTACGTTCCGGAAATCAGCGAACTCGTTCCGCCCATTCCCTGTTCCTGTCGCACACGCGACGCCAGGTGATAGGGGCTGATCTTGCGTGTTTCACCAATCTTCATAAATGCATCGGCATAATTTAATGTTGTGCCGTCCGCATCCTCGATTTCCTTTGCCATAAAGGTTCCCGCAAGGATTGCCGATACGCCCGCCCTTGTCTGTGACTTACTGTAGCTTAAACTTTCAAACTGAAAGATGTCGGTATCATTTAAGAAATTGCGCGGATCCATATAATACGCGATATAGGTTGAACTCGCTGCCACCCACGAGGATCCGTCGTAGATTGTCCACGTATTGGTCGTCCAGTCGTATGCCCCGGAGGCTGTCGACTTGGTGGAATCGTTGCCGCTTTTCGGGACAAGATTGACACCATTCTTGCTCTCATTCTTGATGACATCATCCCAATTCAGTCCGGTGCTTACTGCCTCGAACTGCCAGTTGGGGTACTTCTTATGTAATGCACTCAGACTGTCCAGATAGCTGGTCGGGAATCCCGCCGCCTTCATCTGCGACTCGAACTGTGTGTCCTTCGTATCTGCCACCGCATGAATGCAAGGGACTGCAGCCACACTTGTAATCAAAAGCGCCAGACTGACGATCACGCTCTTCATGCGCCTTCTTTTTCTCTTTATTTTCATGTATTGTTTATCTCCTCAGGGAACGATTGTCTCTGTTGTATTTTAATATGATACACGAATTGCTCCGTTGCTTCGCAACTCCCGCAATTCTACACCCATTCGGATTCCGCTGATTTTCTTCAGAAAATCGCTCCATCCTCATGTGTGTGCAGTTCAATCCAGATCATAACGCTTATCCCGCAAGCAGGAACGCGTTATGATCTGTTGACCTTTTGTATCATTATATAAAACTTTGTTTTATGCGTCAAATTCTTCTATATTGCTCTCTTTCACGATATAATGCGGTCTCCGTTTGACCTCCATGTAAGTCTTTGCGATATACTGTCCCATGATACCCATGCAGAAAAGCTGGATTCCACCGATAAACGTGATGATACATACAAGCGACGGCCATCCGGCAACCGGATCACCAAACACTAACGCACGGATTACTTCTATAATAATGGCGACAAAGGAAAGTCCCGTAAGAAGCAGTCCCAGATACGAAGAAATCCGAAGCGGTGTATCGGAGAAATTGACAATTCCGTCAAAAGAGTAGCGCACCAGTTTCCAGAAGCTCCACTTCGTCTCTCCCGCTGCACGTTCCACATTCTCAAACTCCAGCCACCTAGTCTCGTAGCCGACCCACGCAAAGATTCCTTTGGAAAAGCGGTTATACTCACTGACCGAAAGGATCGAATCCACCATCGCTCTGCTCATCAGCCGGTAATCACGCGCTCCATCCGCAATCTCAATATGTGTCAGCTTTCGCATCACTTTATAAAAGCATTTCGCAAAGAAGGACCGGATCGGTGGCTCCCCCTTGCGGTTCACACGTCTGGTCGCCACATTGTCGCATTCCCCCGACTCGATCATTTGGATCATCTGTGGAAGAAGTGCCGGCGGATCCTGCAGATCCGCATCCATGAGCGCCACATAATCACCGCTTGCGCTTTTCAGTCCTGCATACATCGCCGCTTCTTTGCCGAAATTACGGGAGAAAGAGACGTAACGCACACGCGCATCCTGCTCCGCCAGCTTCTTTATTTCATCCAATGTTGCATCCTTCGATCCATCATTGACAAACAGATATTCAAATTCATGCTCCGGAATCGTCTCCGTCACACGCTTCAATTCCCTGTAGAGGATGTCCAATGCTTCCTGTTCATTGTACATCGGCACCACGATACTTATTTTGCTCATTTTCTTCTCCTCGCCTGCATTCCGCTTCTAAACTTCGCCTGTATTCTCTTCCACTGATTCTCTCACTCTTTCAACTCGTCTTCTACGCCGAACCAACAGCATACTCCATGCAAATAGAACAATCGCTCCACCGCTGATTGCAGCACCCGCTTTCAGCCCCGGTGTTGTGTAATGCAGCCGGATCGTATGTGCGCCTTCTGTAAGATGAACACCGATCAGCGCATCTGCAAGCGGCGTTATCTCCGTCTCTTTACCGTCTACATACAGTGTCCATCCAGCATCCGCCGGTATCGACAATACCAGTCTTCCCGCTTCCTTAACATCAACGGTACCCTCCACCGAGCGATCCGTCATGGAAGTCAGTTCCATCGTCTGACGGTTCAATGTATGATAACACTGCTCCACCACATCCGTGTTCAGCTTATACACACTGAAATAAATCGTTTCCATATTTGTATTGGAGATGTGGATCCGATCCCCCGCCTTGCATTTTCCAAGTCCCAGCAGGTAACGATGCGTCGTCTTGGAATAATTCATATTCCATCCATCATTCCGGTTGACATTCAGACTGTCCGAATTGCATGTTGTGTAATCTGCATAGTAATAACCATCCTCCGGGATGTCGATCGAGGTATCTCCCTCCACTGCTTCTGTCTTACAGTCTACTGTACTGATCATGTTCTCCTCGCATCCAAGTGCAGTTGCCAGGGCATTCAGCGAACCGGTTCTGCCCGCAGACGAATCCGTCCACGCCTGAATTGCATCCTCATCCATCATGAACCCGAGTGGCAGACAATAATTGTTGCGGTACAGATAATTTCCGTTCTCGCTTCCAACGTAAGTCTTAAACATATCCGCTTCCATCGGATTGTCGGAGAGCATGTAGCGCACAGAAAACATTGCGGAGGAAAGCGGTGTCGCCCCATTGTAACAATAGAAATTCTTGCCGCCCTCCATATATAACTTCTGAAACAGATGGCTGACATCCAGATTCATCAGCGAAGAGAAAATCGTCGCCGACGGATAGCCGTACAATGCATCGTCATTCTTCGTCTTTCTTCCGGTATCTTCCACACGGTAAAAGGCGTCACCGCCCATCTTCTCGTTATCTTCCTTTGCCATATCAAGAAGCTTTGGATAGAAGTCCTGCTTATCCGTATAAGCCACGCGGCTCGTTGTGCCAAGTCCGGTGATTGCCATATTGACCGCAAGTTCCGCGATTGCAATCCATACGGCAAACTGCGCAAGCATCATCCTTGTCTGCTTTCGCGTCAGTTTGATCAGAATCAGGCAGATGCCATACACACTGACGAAAAGTGCGGTAATCAGAAGCGACATCACATCGGTGACTTCCTCATCCCCCACCAGACCGCTCAAAAGAAGCAGACTCATCGCTCCGACTGTGGACAGCACGATGTGCCAAAGCTTCGTGCCTTTAAACTTGCGAACAGACGCAAATCCCATCACGAGAATCATAAAAATATACAAAAAAGACTGTCTTCCCGGCAGCGCCTGTGGAAAATGCATGCCATGCCAGATGTAATCCAGCTGCTTGTTCGCAAAACTTACCAGGAAAAAGCCAAGCATCAGAAGACGCGGCAGCTTTTCTCTCATCTTAATTCTTCGATTTAACACATAAAGCCAGACGAGAAGCAGACTGAATGCGCCCGCATACAGATTCGGCCAGTGATCGTTGCCTGTATATGCAGCTGCAGTCGCAGCGCCTCTGCCAAGTTCCGCAATAATATTAAAGTAGAATTCGATCTGTGTCGGGAATCCGCCCTCCGCTGATCCTGACGCACCCAGTACCGCAATCTCCGGGAGGAGCAGGATTGCCGAGCTTGCCCCCGCAAGAAGCGAATACCATGCGAATCGCAGGATTGCCGCAAATCTATGGCCTTTTGCCTGGAAGAAATACAGACCGAAGGCAAACACCAAAAAGATGCAGATCATGATTGAAATATAATAATTAGCATAGATACAAAGCGCCAGCGTCACATAGTAGAGTAACGCCTTCTGCTCCTTCACCAGTTTTTCGAGTCCAACCATAATGAGCGGGAACAGTGCAATACAGTCCATCCACATAATATCCCAGCTGTACGCTGCAACAAAGCCGGATAACGCATAACCAGTCGAGAAAACGAGCGCCGGAATCATCTGATTCTTATGCATCCTGCCGTCCTTGCCAACCATTCCAAAATGGTACTTCAGAAACCAAAAGAAACTCAGCCCGCTCGCCGCAATCTTCACAAGGATCAGAAGCGTCATGAATTCAATGACAAAACGCTTCGGGCAAAGCACAATCAGGAAATTGAGCGGGCTCGCCAGATAGTACGCATACAGCGATACGAAATCCGATCCAAGTCCCAGATTCCAGGAATACTGCAAACTTCCGCCGGTTCTGAGTTTGTTTAAAAACTCTGTAAAAAACGGACAATACTGATGATACATGTCAATGTGCAGAATACAGTTGTCCCCAAACGGATAGACCCCATTGCCGATACAGATGATCACGCAGATCACAAACGGTATGAAGAATGCCATCACATAAGGATAAGCTTTCTTTTTTGTCAGTTGATCAATTTTCTGACCGACTTTATGAAACATGTTACACTCCTATGGAACATCCGGCCATGAAATTTCGCTTCGCGAAGGTCGGACGCTGCATGTTAACTTTTTCCAAAAGTTAACACATAATACAATATTCACATTGAAGGAAGATTGAATCGCGTCTTAACAGGTCTGTTATTTTTCAAACAAATTATAGTATTGTAATTTCTTGTATGTCGCAAACAGATCCTCATCTGCCATTGTCCCATCCGTGCGTCCTGCCGCAGAAACAACAGGATAAGAATTCTTTAACTCCAGCAGGAAATTCTGATACGCATCCGTTGGAACACCTGCCGCTTTCAATACCTGTGCTGACAGATAGTTCAGGCTCGTATCCTGTCCCGTTGCACTTCCAATATCGTAATTTGCCCATACAAGATAAGGCACCAGATAACGCTGACGGAGTTGTTCGTCAGACACGCTTTCGCCGGGGAGAAGCATTGATTTCTGAATCTGTGCCGCAACGGTATCGCTCGGCTGGTGATCCCCGAAGAATACAATGATCGTCTTCTCATCCGCTTTCTCAAAATAATTGACCAGCTTCTCCAGTGACTGATCCGTCAGTTTGATCAGCGACAGATATTGGTCGAGCACCTCGCTGTTGTAATTGGTCGCGTGGATGCTTTCCTCCAGATTCGCATATTGATCTGTGTAGCCACCGTGGTTCTGCATCGTCACATTGAAGATGAACGCCGGCTTACCCTCTTCCTTATCCTCATACGTGTCGATGATATGCTGCATGTCCGCATCGTCGCTGACATATTTGCGCACGTAGGTCTTGTTTGCATAATCGTCAATGAAATCCAGATGTTCAAAGCCCAGCAACGGATAAACCTTCTCACGGTTCCAGCCCGATGCATAATACGGATGCTGTGCGTACGTCTCGTATCCAAGACTTGCCAGATAGCTTGCGAGTGACGGCGTATTTCTTGTAATATACTGCTGATAAGGGATGCTTCCACCCGGCAGAAACGACATCGTATTGCCGGTCAGAAACTCAAACTCGGAGTTTGCTGTATTTCCGCCGCACACAGATACCTGCGCATATCCGGTGATTGCATTGTCCGCTCCCTGCTGCATCTTATGCATAAAAGGCATATAATCTTCGTTCGTCTCAAGGTCTCCGACAACTGCAAGATCTGAGAACGCCTCATCCATGATCACAATGATATTCGGGAGCTGATCATCCTCTTTGCCTTGTCCGGAATCATTCGCTTTACTTCCGTTTGCATCATCACTCTGTCCCATATTATTCTTATTACTTTGATCCGATACCGTTTTCTCTCCATCCGGAAATACGTTCGATGTATCCCCATACTGCTTAAGTGTTGCTTCTGCTTCGTCAGCACTGTAACCTTCCGGTTTGTCAACCGCAACATAAGCAAGATCCATCGCAAATGTTACCGCCATACCGTTAACCTTCGTCATGTACGCCGGTGTAAATAAGAACGGATACAGGTAATGTTTCGTCTGGAACGTCTCCTGTTGCAAAGTATTGACAAAAAGACACAACGCTAAACCACATAATACCGCGGAGCCAAGCCGGATCGGCAGCTTGATGCGTGGCGCTTTGCGAAAAATGCGCACTGCAATCATCAGAAGCAAAAATAAAACTGTAACAACGATCATTCTCGTTGTCGGAGTAAAATCATAATTGCCAGCAACACTCGCCGCCGTCTTCACCGAAAGCAGATCCCACGGAACAAATGGCGTCGATCGGAATGCCATCACATAATGATTCGTAATGCCAAACACGAGTGCAATGATAAGTTCTATGCGCAGTGCCAAAGCCATTCTGCTGATCAGCAGATACAGCGTCCACGCGATCAGTTCGAAGATCAGGATATTAAATAGCTGCGCTTCCTGTCTTACCTCCGCCAAAGCGTTATGTTCAAATGCCTCCATCAGATAAAAACCGATGATTGGAACGAGTGCAAAGCCAATCATATAACGAATTCTCTGTTTCATCTCTATATCAACCTCAATCTTCCTTCATAATATATCATCTGCCACTACTGCTTTACCTATTTCATCAGCATTTCCTCCTGGAGGGACATTGCATCTCATCAATTAGAAATTATTTCCAAGCAAAAAAGAACAGAAATATGGCATCATCTCATAGAATTCTACCACACCTCTGTTCCTTTTTGAATGGATTTCACACTTTTTTCAGATTCGCTGCTTCCGTCAGCAGAAGCCTTCCATCTGCAAATCATTCTAATCCACTTTCTCCCATGTTGTATCCGAATTAATAGTTCGATAATACAAGGCGTTCCTTATAGACACGATCCATGCGATCGATCACGCGTCTTGCCTGTCCGTATCTGCGTGGGTTGATCGTAATAACCCAGACCTTGTCTGCTCCCTTGTAGTCTTCCCTCTTGAAGAATGGAATCCGCTTGCTGTTCTTCGTAAACGGAATGTGTTCCTCAAGAAGCGCCTCCGCCGTCTGCCGGCTCACCCGGTCATTCGTTGTCCGGCATAATTCCACATCATTATCCTTGTAGTTTCCCAACTTCATTGTCACGTCCTGTTCTCCTCCTGTTCTTCGTCTGTTATTTCACCTTCACCTGAATCTGCTTGCCGAGTCCTCCTGCTACTTTCGCTAGAAAATCAAGACTCGGATTATACCGTCCGCTCTCCAGGCGCGATATATTCGACTTCTTCGTTCCAACCAGCTCCGCCAATGACTCCTGTGTCATCCCCTGCGACTTCCGCACATCCCGAAGCTGCTTCGCGACATCCCGGCTGGCATCACTTCGCTTCGTCATACCTCTAACCGTATTCCCCCTTTTTATCATTCAATCGAAATCCATCCAACAATGCTTCTTGCTTTCCGCAATCTCACCATTGCGTATGCATTCCATATGCAAGTTCTGTTGGATTAACCACGTTTCTCTCATCTTGTCACTTTAATTATGTTATCATATATGATAACTTTCGTCAATAATGTAGCGATATCCGCTTTTGATTTTTCGTGCTGATTTTCTTCTTTAATTGTCGCAAAAAACTCGCAAATGTGAAAGTTCTTCTTGCAATCCTCATTCTGCTGTGTTAGTATAATATTTGTTCGTGCCGGCATGTCGGAATGGCAGACGATGCAGACTCAAAATCTGTTGTGGGTAACCACGTGCGGGTTCAAGTCCCGCTGCCGGCATTCGCGATTTTGCTGAGGTCAGCAAAATCAAAAAAATCCCAGAAGTTTATCAACTTCTGGGATTTTCTTTTACCTTTTTTATCCAATTCCACGATGCAGTAAGCTTGGATACACCACAAAGCATACCGTTCCCACCGCAAGTGAAGCAAACATACAAAATACTGCGCCAAGTGCCAGCCCCTGCAATGCTGCACCGATTGCAAATGCAATCACGATCACAAGGATGATGAAGAAACGGATCATCATCTGCAGCATCGACTTTACCACATCCATCGCATTCGACGGCAAGATTGCCTGCATCAGAAGTCCGAAGCATGAGAACATGAAATCCATTGCCACAAGTGTTACTAACCAAAGGAGCGCCATAAACAGGTTTCCGCGAAGGATCACGGTTGCTATCACAATTCCCGGAAGCAGATCCAGCACGCAGTCCACACTTCCGGCAAGGATTGCATACAGCACCTTCTTGTACGGATCCTCAGGAACGAGAAAAAGCCAGTTGTGTGAAGACTCAATTTCAATCGGATTCCCAAAGTTGCGGAAGAATAAGGTCAGAGCCATAATCAGCCCGATCACGGAAATCTCACGGATATCCGTCTTATAGACCATAAATGCAGATCCGAGTCCACCAATTGCAAGATACACAAGCAACGTATTTGTCACAAAACCAAACTTTGCGAAGCGCTTTCGGTTCATAATCGACTTGTGAAGAAATACCGATGCGCCCCAGCCTTTCAGTTCATAAGTCCCCTTCGCCTTTCGCTCCAGCTTCTTCGCACGTCTTGCAGACTGTTTCTTGTCTTTGTTGACATTGCGGCCCTCCATTGTGGCTCTCGTCATATCGTCACGTTTCTGTGCACCGGCAAGTGCGTCCTCATAGAAATCCGCTTTCATATGCCAGATTCCCCAGACAAGTACGATCAGGAAGATGAGATTGAGTGCCATATAAAACAATGATCTGATCACATCTCCGCCGATCGCATTCATAACCATTGCCTTGTACCAGCCGAACACCGGAATGTAATTCGACCAATCCGCTCCATATGTGAGGCGAAGCGTCGCCATATAGTCATTGCCGGTTGCCATATACACGGAACCGGTTGCAACTACAACGCAGATCGCAACGGCAAACACAAATGGAACAACGTATTGCTTTAAGCGCTCATGGGTCGAAGTCAGTGTATAAGTGAATACAGACATCAGTCTCGACATAAAAAGCAGCATGCCCCACGCGAGAAAGATCGCGAATATCGCGAAGTTATCGATTCCAAGCAAAAGCTTCAGGCTCGGCACCTGAAATACCATATAAAATGTGACAAACAAAAGCGCCAGCATCTGAAACGAAAGCCGGAACATAAGAACCGTCTGTGCCTTAATAGGCGCAGCAAACAGCAGATTGGCGTCTGCCATAAGGAAGATATCGCTTCCTTTCTTCGAGCCTCCGTAGATGCCGAAAAGCACAACCACTAGAAGTAATATCATCGTGGCTGCCGGTATGCTTTCTTTGATCTCGGCAGCGTATTTTTCCATAAAACCATCTTCTAAATCGACGGAATCCGCTTCAGCATCTCCGTGGTCATCCGTAGCAATTTCCGTCTGTGCCTGGTCTTCAATCAACGAACCGATGAAACCGACACTTCCTCCGATCACACCGCCGATCAGCATACTGCACAGTATGACCACAACCACTTTACTCTTGAAAATCTTCTTTATCGTATTGATAAATGTATGCAGTGCATAATATCCCCAAAGTCTCATTCGGCACCGCCTTCCGTAATCTCAAAGAAGATGTCCTCCAGACTCTTATCACCCTGGGCTATCTCATCCCGCTCCACAACTGCTGCTACACGTCCCTTCATCATAATGTAGGTCGTATCCCACA
>ERZ1034920.1277-NODE-1277-length-16712-cov-73.157772_pt1 | contig 16712 bp, 10 predicted proteins | sample MGYA00520688_ERZ1034920 | MGnify/ENA primary metagenome ERZ1034920 (study PRJEB33766, sample SAMN09781785) | gut metagenome | biome: gut microbiome | host: Homo sapiens | place: Madagascar | study: EMG produced TPA metagenomics assembly of the PRJNA485056 data...
CCAATCTGAATTATTATTTCTACGTGCTAACAACATAATTAAAACCTCCAATTTTTATTTTACTCATCCTCTCGGTTCCTTGCGGCTCCGTCGGGATTTCTGTTTGTTATTTATTATTGATAATGTTATTTTTATCTTTTCTTTTCGATTGCCTTTGCCTCAAGACTCCGTCGTTCTTTCGAACTTCTTCATCTTTTAGCTTCAGCTTTCACTCTCATGTTGAGCAACTTGCGTGCCAGCGGCTGATGCGTGCCATTTTTGTCAGCAAAGTATAAATATTTTAAACTTTACTGACAAAATGGGAGGTGGGCTTTAGAAAATCCCCTAAAAGTTTGGAAGTTATGATAATTCTGTGTATTCTTCCTATCCATCAACAAGCGCATCGAATGCTTCTTTGAAGTATTTGTCGAACCACTCGGCTGGGTGATCTGTTATCTGATGCTTGCCTGATTTCTCGATGTGAATGGCAACACATAAATAATTAATGGAGCAAGTAGCTCATTTTCCCTCTTCCCGGAGCAGCTACTTGCTGGATAACAGTATATTGCACATAAGCCTTTAACCTTTAGAAAACCTTTGAAAAATCTACTGCAAAAATACGAGGAATCTTTTTAATAGCCAAATGTTTTAACCTCTTTTTTCTATCAGCTCTTATCAGAAGCAACTGTTTTGAAAGTTTTTCCCAAAAAGGTTTGTGGTTTCAGGAATAATGGCTAATTTTGCGGGCGGGAAAGCGTCATTCCTCATAGGTGATGCTTTAGGGAATGATAAAATAAATAGGATATGAATAAGATATTTGATAGTATCAGACAGATGGATAAGGCTGGACAAGAATATTGGTCGGCTAGGGAATTGGCGTCTGTTATTGGTTATGCAGATTATCGTAATTTTAGCAAAATCATAGATAAGGCTAAGGTCTTATGTGTACAAAACAATAAGAGTGTAGAAGACCATTTCGTTGAAGTCAACGAAATGGTTACTATTGGTAGTGAGGCAAAGAGAAAGCTGAAGTCCTACCATCTTTCCCGTTATGCTTGCCTTCTTATTTCTATGTCGCTCAGTTCCAAGAAAGAGAATGCATTGCCTGCATTAGAGTATTTTTCTGGTAAGCAGAATTTATCTTCTTCATTACAAAATGCTGATACTTATACCAATACGGATATTGTGTTCTTCTCTGATTCGGAAGGAAAACTGAGAGTGGAATTAGTCTTTGATGGAGATACGGTTTGGACGACACAGAAGAGAATTGCAGAAATCTTTCAAGTAGATGTGCGAACAGTGAGCTATCACATCAATGAAATCTTGAACAGCGGAGAACTCAATAAATATTCAGTTATCCAAAAATCTTGGATAACTGCGGATGATGGGAAGAAATACGAAATGAATGTATATAATCTGGATATGATTATTGCGGTGGGCTATCGTGTGAACAGTTACAAGGCAACTCGTTTTCGTCAATGGGCAACCAATACCTTGAGCGAATTTATCCGAAACGGTTACGTGTTAGATGATGAGCGTTTTAAGCAAGGTGGAAAGCAGGTTCAGGTGAAGTTTGACCAGTTGCTGGAACGTATTCAGGAGATTCGAGCATCCGAGCGTATGGCTTATCAAAAAATAACAGATATTTATGCCACAGCTTGCGATTATCAGAAGAATGCTACTACAACGCAGGAGTTTTATGCCAAGGTACAGAATAAGTTGCATTGGGCAATAACGGGTAAGACGGCAGCAGAAATCGTTTATTCTTCTGCTGATGCAACCAAGAAACACATGGGATTAATTTCTTGGGCTCAAGCTCCCGATGGTAAGGTGTTGAAATCGGATGTGACAATAGCAAAGAATTATTTGCATATAGAACAGATGAAGGAATTGAATGGTATTGTTTCTGCTTATATCGACTTAGCTGCCAATCGTGCCAAACGCCATATTCCAACGACTATGGAACAATGGGTCAAGTTCTTGGATGGTTTTCTTGAATTATCATCTTATCCAATTTTGATAGATAAGGGAAAGGTTTCGGCTCTTGAAGCTCGGTTGAAAGCTTATGAGGAATATGATAAGTTCAGGGTGATTCAAGACCGTGAGTTCTTGTCGGATTTTGACAAGGAAGTGATGAGGTTAAAAGGAGAATTGGGGTTGTTTGATAATTGATGATTAAGCATGAAAAAAATAATAATTGCTTGCGACTCTTATAAGGGTTGCCTTTCGAGCAGAGAGGTGAATGAGGCGATTGCTTCGGGATTGAAGGAATGGGATTCGGAAGATGCTTCTTCTGGAATAGAGAATGTGGATTCTGAAGATGCTTCTCCCGGAATTATTACCTTGGAAATGAGTGATGGGGGAGAGGGAATGCTCGATGCCTTTCTCTCGGCGATGAAGGGAGAGCGAGTGAGCATTCATGCCCATGATGCCCTGATGAGATGGATAGAGGCTGAGTATGGAATCGTGAATGATACGGCAATTATTGAGATTGCGCAGACTGCCGGATTGGCTTTGATAGAACCAGAACAGCGTAACCCGATGAAGGCTACTTCCTGGGGCGTGGGCGAGATGATAATGAATGCTTATCGCCGGGGCGTGCGCCACTTTATCGTAGGATTGGGAGGTAGTGCTACATCCGATTGCGGTATCGGAATGCTCAAGGCGATGGGAGATGACTGGAAGAAAATCCGACAGGAATGTACTTTCATGTTGGCTTCTGATGTTACCAATCCGCTTTGTGGTGAAAACGGGGCGGCTCATGTTTTTGCGCCTCAGAAGGGAGCCGATGCTGAGATGGTGGAAATGCTGGATGCTCGGGCAGGGAAGTTTGCTGAGGTGAGTGCCAAGCATTTCGGTTATGATAGGAGTGAGGTGCCTGGTGCTGGTGCTGCCGGTGGATTAGGCTATGCTTTCCTGCAATATTTTGGTGCAGAGGTTTCTGCTGGAGCCGAACTTCTGTTGCGAGAAATCGGCTTTGATGAGATGATTCAGGATGCTGATCTCGTGATAACGGGTGAAGGACATAGCGACAGACAGACCTTGATGGGAAAGTTGCCACAGCGGATTTTGGAACATGTCTTGAAAAATAAAGCCACGACAGACCAGCAAATCTGGTTGGTATCTGGAGGAGTCAGCGAAAAGCAGGCGCTTCTTGACGCAGGCTTTGATCAGGTTCTTGCCGTATCTCCTCAGAATATGGATTTAGAGGAAGCGATGAATCCTGAAATCGCCAAAAGAAATATTGCGAATGCAATCAGAGTTTCCTTTGGAAATGCTTAGACCTCTTTTTGAGAATAATCCATGTTTTTGCCAATGATCAGGACTTTCTTTGCCATTCTTCGGTTCTTTCTTTTGAGGATCATAAATTTTTCTTTGGATATATTCCTGATTGAGAAAAAGTAAAATCGTATATTTTTAGGTACAATAAGCTTAAAAATATACGATTTTACATATTTATTTTCTGTTTTTACATGTTATTTGAACGATTGATGGTTGTTTTTGAACGTTTTGAAGGAAAAAACGACCATCCGTATGGTTGGTGATTCAGTATTTTTCAGTGTAGTATCATCAGTTGTAAATTTCCATAAACACACACATTTTTTATTATTTTACAATTTCGTGAATGGGGATTTTCATACTTTTGCACCCAGTTATGATTTAACAAAACAGTAACTTGATGTCTTATCACATTTTGTTGCCTATATGATGATTACTTATTTATTGAACTTTAAATTTTGAAAGATGATGAAAATGTTTTTACTATCATTTAATGCTTTTAAGCATCGCTCCATCTTTGCCGTTTTCTTGGCTATATTCTTGCTTTTCGGAGCAGTCAAGGGAACCAAGGCACAAGATAGTAATGGTTCTGCTTCACCCTTTGATGGTTTGGAAAAACTTGAAGGTATTTCTGCAAGTGAGATGGCGAATAATGCAAAGAACGGTAAGCATGGTGAATTTCCAACGGATAAGAAACAAATCTTTTTCTTGTATAATGTAAAGACCGGTCTGCTGCTCAATGTAGGAGGCTATTGGGGAACCCATGTGTCTCTTCAGGAATATGGAATGCCTCTTTCTGTTTATCAAGATAAAGACAATTGGATTCATTTCCAGCAGGATATAGATAAGCAAGGTGCAGCATCAGGAAATCAGGAAGGCTGTTCGTTGGAATACTTCTGGGCAGAAGGTTATGCCTCTACAAGTATTGGCGTCTTTGTAGATCGCGATATCTATCCATCTAAAGATGATAAAACTTTGATTATTCAGCGTGGTTGGACGATTGAACCTATTTCTGGAGATGAACATAATACCTTCAGAATATACACTTATCGCCGTAGTACATCGGGATATACAGGTGATAACTATGATAAATACTACCTCTCTGCAGCCGCTTCTCAGGGTGATGTGGATAAAAATTGTGGTGCTTTCTTAATGAATGATAAAGACTATTATAGTGATGAGGGCTCTAAGTGGCGTATCTTCTCCTATGAGCAGCTTTATAATTTGCAAAAGAATTCTATCGGCTTTAAGAGTTCATTAGATTTGTCATTCAAATTAGAGTGCCCTGGATTCAACCGTGATAATGGTGCGCTTGAAAAATGGAAGACTGCTGTTTATAAGCAGGGAGCTACCGGATCATTCCGATTTGGTTTGGAGAAACATTACAAAACAGACCCGAGTCAAGGATCAAACCAATATACAGGTAGTGTTACATCATATACTTTCAATGGAACCAACTATACGAGTATGAATGATTACCAGACTCATCTCGGTAAATATTATTGCGCAGATATCAAGAATACCCGTGGTGCAGTCTATCAGGTGGTACACGTAGATCATGGCGGTTCTTATGTTATCGAATGCAAGGCTTATTCTAATACAAATAAGGCTAAGCTCTTTGCTGTTCTTTTGCAGGATAAAAGTGAAAAACCTACAGATTATACAAAAATAGTTGATGGTTCCCTCCGCGAAACTGTAGTCATGCAGACGGCAAACATGTCTCAGACAGAACAGACCAATTTGCATATCAGCGAACAGAACATGGATTATGCTGGTAAGGAATTCTATGGTAGCCATAAGTACTTCAATAGTGTCCTCGTGCAGGTTCCAGAAGGTGGTGGTAACATCTGCTTCGGTGTACGTGTAGGTTCTGTTGCTGATAATATTGCTAAAGATGGTGAGTGGACAGTATTTGATGATTTCCGTCTTCTCTATGCAGGTTCTACCACCTCTCGCGACTTGATATTGGATGAAGACAAGGATAATCTGAACTATCTTCTTCACTGTACAGAGACTTATGACGATGTGGTTCTCCATCTCAATAAGAAATCTTTCAATAAGAATATCAATAAATGGAACACCATCGTCCTACCAGTTGACTTGAAAAAAGACCAGTTCACTCAGGCATTCGGAGCAAATGCCCGATTGGCAGAACTGAAAACGCTTACTCGAAATCAGATCCAGTTTGAGACGGTGAAGATTGCGGATAAAGGAAATAATGACGTAGTTCTTGCGGCTTACGTACCTTATATCATCTATCCTACAAAGGACTTGGCAAATGAGAGAACACCTGAATATACGGCAACCCTTCATGAGACAGGTACTGCTTCTGAAAGCGTGGAGCATAAGGTAACTATCGCAGAGAATCATATTGATATTCCGAATGTAAGCCTCAAGAGAAATGACCAAAACAAGAATGATCTCTTTGGACTCATTAAGGAAACTTGGTCGTTGAGTTTGGATAAAGTGAAAGTTGCAGAAAAGCCAGGCGATAGTGAAATCGTGACAGACGGTACGTTGGCCGCTTATGGTACGTTTGCAAGAACATACGGAAGTGAAATAGCTGATACTGAGACAAAGTTTACCGTAGATAAGGAAAATCCGATTATTGAGGGTAGAGATAATCTGAAAGGTTGCTATTTCTTCCATGAAGGAAAAATGGTCTATGCTGGCGAAAATGTACGTGGCTTACGTGGTTTCAGCGTATGGTTCAAGCCATATAAGCAAACTTCAGGTGCAGCCACTTCCAAGTTTATCCTGGATGGCATTGACTATACCACTGATGTAGAGCGAATCATGGCTACAGAAGACAGTAGCATCGATTCCAAGTTTGCGAAACTCGGTGTATTCAATCTCAATGGACAGCTCGTTCGCAGCGGCAGTACCGATGTTTTAGGCTTACCTTCCGGTATCTATATCGTGAATGGTAAGAAAGTGTTTGTTAAGTAAAGACTAACTTATTGAAGATAAGAAAGGATGATTATAATGAAAACTCAATATATTAAACCGGAAATACACATGGTCCTCTTGGAGAACATGCTGATGGCAAGCAACTCCATAAGTTGGACCGTCGATAACTCAAACAAAGAAAATGATCCAAATGGAGAAAACCGCGGACCTATCTATGGCTATGGTCCTTATGGAGACTGGGGAACAAACTTTGAAAAAGATCCATTTGACAGCGACAACTGGTAATCAGAAGTATATGTAGTGTACTATTAAACAGTGAAATATATTAAAAATGTGTTATCTTGGCAGAATTTCTGCTGGGATAACACATTTTTTTTCTTAAATAATTTGGAGATAACTTATTTTTTTGTACTTTTGCAAACAGGGTAGTTGAAAAACTATGCCTATAAACATCATATAGATTCAACAAAAAGTGATAGAAACCTAATGACGATCTTCAATATACTCAAGATCTAAGGATTTTTAGTAGATTATGTACGTGTAATATATACTCTCTGTTCGTATGGCAATCAGATTGCGATGTGAATCAAAGTGTGCTAAAAGTAAGTGATGATAATTTATTGATTTGATAAAAGCTGTTCATTATGGAGTTACTGGAAAATTATTTCGCAGAACTGATTCAGTGTGTCGACGCCAGTTATCTGGTGATAGGCATTATCCTGGTGTTCCTGAGTGTACCGGATACTGTAGACTATGCCCCTTATCGTAAGGCAAAATATTTCTTGGCATCAGCATTTTTTGTTATGTTCATCAACCTGTATCTTTGGTTGGAAATCTTTTCCTCGCAAGATTGGGAGGCGCTCAATTCCATCATTGCCTGTATGGACATCAGCCTGTTTTTCCTGACATGTATATGCTTTGCTTATTCGTTTGCCTCGTTGCTGGATTCGCAATATATCAATAAAAAGAGGATGCTGAAGGATTTCGGGTGTTGGATATTGACGGTTTCCTTTTCCTGGATTACCCTTTTGGAGCCTTTTGCACCTTATGCCTATTGTCTGTATATCGTTTCCACCCTGATTTTCTGTAGCATCGTGGTAAGATACATGTTCCATTTCCAGTTTATCTATAGGAAGAAAAGGGAACAGTTGGATAATTACTTCTCCGATGATAATATGCAGCGCTTCATGTTCTGGACGAAGAAAAGCCTCTTCTTCCTGTGCCTCTTGGGTGTCTTTGCCTATCTCACTCTCTTCTTCGGAATCTATTTCAATTATGCCTACCAGGTGTATATCGTCAGTGTCAATCTCTATATCGTCATCTCTTTCATCAATTACCGCCCATATTATGGCACGCTCAATTTAGCGTCAGTGATGAATGATGAAATAGAAAACGATTCCAACCAGGAACCGGAAACGTCTAAGTTGGAGAATTATGAGAACCTCTTCGGAGCACGCTTGCAGCAATGGGTGGATGACAAGAAGTATCTCTCATCCCAGTTGACCATCGACAGCTTAGCTTCCGAAATGGGCACCAATAAGGTTTATCTTTCCCGTTATATCAACGGAAAACATGCCGTCAATTTCAGTACCTGGATTACCACCTTGCGCATCAAGGAGGCACAGGTCTATATGTTGGCTCATCCTGGTGCCACATTGGAAGAAGTAGCTTATCATGTCGGTTTCTCTTCTGCTTCCTATTTCTCCCGAGTCTTCTCCCGCATCGTCAAGACGAGTCCTACAATATGGCGAAGTAATATCTGAACAATATGCAAAAAATGAACGGAAAAACTAATGTTTTTGAAAAAGATATTGTACTTTTGTAGCCAAATTAACAAATAACTAAAACATATAATGGAGAAACAAACGAAATGGCTACTCGCCGGTATGATGATGCTGGCGATGTCTGCAAATGTGAAAGCCCAGACTTTCGACGTAGATCTGAGTAAGCAAAATCCTAAAAGTTACGCTGTGGAAGTGCCTGATGGCAACTACAAGGTGACGGTTGTCCTTGGCTCCAAGAAAAAGGCTGCCAAGACGGTGGTGCGTGCTGAAGCCAGAAGACTCATGGTGGATGAAATCTCTACCAAGAAGGGTAAATTCCAGACCGTCCAGTTTATCGTCAACAAGCGTTCACCTAAGATTTCTGATAAGATGAACGTACGTATCAAACCTCGTGAGAAGGGCACACCTGACTGGGATGACAAGCTGACTCTTGACTTCTATGGTGCTGCTCCTGCCGTAAAACAGGTGAAGATAGAGCGTGACACGACTGCCACAACCATCTTCCTCTGTGGTAACTCAACCGTAGTGGATCAGGCTCATGAACCATACGCCAGTTGGGGACAGATGATTCCATGCTGGTTTGGTTCGGAAGTCGCTATTTCCAATCATGCAGAGAGCGGATTGACAGCCGGATCCTTCTTGGCTTCCAACCGTCTGGAGAAAGTATTGGCCATGATGAAGAAGGGCGACTATGTGATTTGTGAGTTCGGACACAACGACCAGAAAGAGAAGACTCCAGGAAGTGGAGCCTGGTATAATTTCTCCTACAATCTGAAGCAGTATATTGATAAGGTACGCGCGAAGGGTGGAAATATCATCTTTGTGACTCCTACCCAGCGCCGTTTCTTTGACAAAGCTACCCGCAGCAAAATACAGGAAACGCATGGCGACTATCCTGATGCCATGAGAGCTGTGGCAAAAAGAGAGGGTGTGCCTGTCATCGAACTGCATGATATGACCCGTACATTCTTCGAGACATTGGGTTATGAGAACAGTAAGAAATCGCTGGTTCACTATCCTGCCAACACTTATCCTAATCAGCCGAAGGCATTAGAGGATAATACCCACTTCAATCCATACGGAGCCTATGAGGTGGCCAAGATGGTGGTGATGGGAATGAAGCAGCTCCATCTGCCATTCCTGAAATATCTCCGTCCAGACTGGCAGGATTTCAATCCAGCCCAGCCTGATGACTTCAATAAGTTCCTCTGGTATCCATCCACAGACCTGGATGTTACCAAGCCAGATGGAAATTAAAGATGTTCCGTTAACTCAGCGTCATCCGATGAAGAAAATCAAATGAGAATAAATATGAGCCGGTTCTTTAAAGTGTATAAGAACCGGCTATTTTTTGTCTTTTTAGCTGTTATTCCAGCTTATTTTTCCCGAAATTTAAATATTTATGCAGATTTACGTTAATTTTTTAGCAAATTGTTAGGTATATCAATGTTTTTTATTAAATTTGCAACATCAATATGAAGTTCAACTAACACATAGTTATTATGAAGAAGGAAAAAAGCCTGTTGCTCCTGATGGCAGCAGCTTCAGTGGGAGCAGTCCATGCTACCCCTCCTGCAAGCATGGGCGAAGAGATGAGTATTGTAAAAGTTCAAGAAAAAGGTCACACTTTTGTGAAAGGCCGTGTTATTGATTCCGAAGGAAATCCTCTGGTAGGAGTTACCGTCAAGATTGAAGGCACCAGCTATGGCGTCATCACGGATGCTGACGGCAATTATATCCTGGAATTCCCTTCCATGTCTCATCCTAAAATCGTGTATTCGAGCATCGGTTTCAAGACGAAATCCATCGAATTCATGGGTGTGAAAGAACAGAACATGATGCTTGAACTGGATCATGTGGCTCTCGATGACCTCGTAGTAATTGGTTATGGCAGCAAGAGTCGCAAGGATGTGACCAGTGCCATCTCTACCGTAAACCAGGAGCAGATCAGCAAATTGGCTGCTACGACTCCTACTATCGACGGACTTCTTCAAGGTACCGTGAAGGGTGTGTTGGCCACAACTTCCAATGGTGAACCGGGTTCTACCCTCAAGTTGAATATCCGTGGTATCACTTCTCCTTATCCAAAATCGGGTAAGGGCAATAACAACCAGCCTCTTTTCGTGATTGACGGTGTGCCTACCTTCATGGAGGATACCGGTATCAATCCGCTCATTAATATTTCTCCTAACGACATCGAAAGCATCGATGTGCTGAAAGATGCTGCTGCCACAGCCATCTACGGTTCTCGTGGTGCCAACGGTGTGGTCATTGTCAAGACGAAAAATGGTAAGCGCAATGAAAAGACCAAGGTAAGCTTCGGCTACACCTTCTCTTTCAGCAATCCTATCAAGAATTATGAACCGCTGAACACGGCTGAATACAAGAATGTACAGGACGAAATCCTGCGCAATACGGTAAACGGCATGAATGACGGCAGTTCGATGGTAGGTATGTATGGTGTAGCCGACTATCTGAGCCAATTTGGTAACATCGGATATAATGCCGAGACGGGTGTCTATACATATAATGGACTCAATGAGAGTCTCTTTGGTACGACGAATACCAACTGGGCAAAGGAAGTGATCAACAAGAATGCGCCTACCCACCAGTATAATGTAGCCATCAGAGGTGGCAGCAACAGGACCAACTATTCATTCTCCTTCAACGGCATGAACCAGGAAGGTCTGCTCATCAACGACCGTATGGAGAGATATGGTGCGAGACTCTCTTTGGATTCTGAAATCAATAAGTATATCACCGTGGGTGGTGTGCTCGACTATACCTACTCTTCTCGCAAGAGCGGCAGCAACGATCCTGCATTGGGCTATGATAACGACTCATGGAAGACTCGCCCTGACATGGCAGTGCGTGATGCTGATGGTAACCTGAAACGAGTAGATAAGTTTGGCGAATATGCAAGTAGCTATATGGATGCAAGTCCGGTGGGCAAACTCCAGAGAAAGACGCAATATGAGAACGACCAGTTCTCCGGAAATGCCTATATTGACATCAAGCCTATCGAAGGTCTTACCCTCCATGCTGATGCCAACATATCCCGTTTCATCTTCAGCAACAGCTATTTCTCTCCGAAGGTTTCCTTGCCAGAACAGCAAGAGACGGAACCAACATCTACGCTCGCAGAGGCTAACTATCGTAACACGAATACGTCTATCAACTTCCGTGCTGACTATAAATTCAAGTTTACTGACGACCATCGCTTCGACGTGATGGCTGGTTACAGTGCTGACAGATACTGGAGCAAGGAACACGATCAGGCTTACAGCGGATTCCCTAATGACGATGTGCTCAACAATGCCAGTTCTGCAACTACCGTCAACAAGCCTATGGAGACTTATTCCAAGAGTGGACTCAATTCCCTCTATGGCCGTTTGAGCTATGATTATCTTTCACGTTATCTGCTCGACTTCAGTCTCCGTTCAGATGAGTCATCCAAGTTTGGTCCTGGCAACAAGCGTGGTACTTTCCCTGCACTCTCTTTGGCATGGCGCGTAAATCAGGAGCCTTTCATGGCATCAGTACAGGATGTGGATGATCTGAAACTCCGTCTGAGCTGGGGTAAGACTGGTTCTACCAATGTATCCGACTTCTCTTACATCCAGTATTTCAACTCCAATATCTACGGTGGACAGAGTGCCATAACATTAGCCACTACTTATCCTAACAAGGATATCAAGTGGGAGATGACCACTGAGTATAATGCCGGTGTTGACTTCTCCTTCTTCAATGGCAGACTGAATGGTAGCTTTGACATCTATCACCGTAAGACAGATGGCGCCTTAGCTCCAGCTCCTATTGCCTTGGAGTTTGGTATCGGTACATTCTACAGCAATATCCTCGACTTGACCAATAATGGTTTCGAGTTCTCTATCGGTGGAGATGTGGTTCGCACCAAGGATTTCACCTACAATACGATGCTCAGTATCTCATCCAACAAGAATAAGATAACCAAGCTCAATGGTTCTACACTCGACATGATACACCAGGATCTCTATATGGAAGGTCATGCGATGGGAACCGTGAAGGGTTACAAGGTGGCTGGTATTTTCCAGAGTCAGGAACAGATTGATGAACTGAATTCTCAGGCACAGGCAAACGGATATGATTTCTATCAGAATGGTGCTCACGTAGGCGACTATATGTTTGTGGATACAGATGGCAACGGCTATATTACCGAGGCAGACCGTACGGCTATCGCCAATCCGGAGCCAAAGGTGTTCGGAGGTTGGTCACATACCTTATCTTATAAGAACCTCACCCTGTCAATGCTCTTCCAGTATCAGTTTGGAGGTCATGCATACTACAGTACTATGCAGGAATCAGCAGCCGGTAGCCTGGGTCAGAGTATTCTGAGAGAAATGTACGGCAATACCTGGACACCGGATCGTACGGATGCCAAGTATGCTCAGCTGGTATGGTTGCCTGCAAACATGGACAATACAAATACCAATGACCGCTATGTATATTCCAACTCATATTTCCGTCTGAGAAATATCACGCTCTCCTATAATTTCGAGCCATCTCTTCTGGAGCGCCTGCACATCAGCGGAGCATCTGTGTTCTTCACAGCCACCAACCTGTTTACCATTACCAACTGGCCAGGTTTGGATCCAGACATGTCGGCAACAAATGCCTTCTTAAAGACTACAGAGAATAAGGACGTTTATCCAATGAGCCGTTCTTTCTCCATCGGTCTGAAATTACAATTCTAACTCATACAAAGACTGTAGATTATGAAACATATAAGATTTCAATTTCTTACGCTCCTTTCAGCCACAGCACTGACTCTTACATCGTGTGACCTGATAGGTAGCCTCGACGGCATCGAACCAGAACATGTGGTTACTGATGACAATTATATCACTGATGTCTCAACTGCACAGACGGCGCTCAATGGTGTCTATGCCTCATGGCGCAGCACGGGTGTATCTTACCTGCGCTATGGAATGTCGTCTATGGCTCATACCCAGACTCAGGCGATGGTGATGGGGGCGGATGAGTATGCTGACGAGAACATCGAAACCAATAACAGTAATGTGGAGTTGGCTTATACCGCCTACTACAATGTGATTAATACGGCCAATACCTTCCTGGTACATATCAATAAGAATATACCAGGACTGAGCGAGGAGAAACGTACAGAGATGATTGCAGAGGCTCGTTGCCAGCGTGCCTTGGCTTACCTTACTCTCCTGAAGTGCTTCGGAGAATATTGGAAGCAGGATTCACCATACGGTGTCTGCATTTTCCAGGACGAACTGGTAAGAGATAACCAACCACGCAAGCGTTCTACTGTGGCTGAAACTTACAAGTTGATATCTGATGATCTCGACTATGCCATTGCACACTGTGAACAGCAGCCTGCAGATCATTATCACATGAGTTCCGTTTTCGCTAAGGCTTTGAAAGCGAAAATGTATATGGCTCAGGATAATTATGCTGAAGCTGCAAGACTGGCAGAGGAAGTGATCGGTGAGGCAGAAGCAGCTGGTTATGCTTTGGAAAGTGATTATTCCAAGATCTTCGACGAACAGTTTAATTCTCAGGAGATGCTCTTTGCTCCTTATACCGCCAATCCAAGTGAGTTGATGGACTCAAACTGGTATATGTTTTCTCCAGGTTCTTTGCTCAAGAAGGTGGCAGATGATTTAGTTCCAGATGATGAAACAGGTGGAGATATTGTTATTCCAAACCCGGGAGATGGTGGGGACGTTGTTGTTCCTGATCCTGATGGTTCTTCTGATGGTAGTGCTTCTGGTGATGGTGGAGTAGTAATTCCTGGTGGCGACGGTGGCGTAGTAATCCCTGGTGGCGACGGAGGCGTAGTCATCCCTGGTGGTGATGGCAGTGATTTCCCATTCTTCCCAGGTGATGAAGATGTAGCTTCATACGATAAGCTATATACATGGGCCTATAAGGGAGATGCCATGAACGGTATTGGAAAATATAACAAGTTGACTCCTGAAATGTTCTATGCTGACTCTTATTACTTCATGCGCCTTGCCGAAGTTTATTATATCGCTGCCGAAGCAGAGGCTCGTCAGGGTCAGTATGCTAAGGCTCGTACGCTCTTGACTACAGTCATCGAACGTGCTGGATATACGGAGGACGATGTGAACGCCATTGCCGACGGAGATCTGCTGGGCGAAATCCTCAAGCATAAGTTGGTGGACATCAGTAATGAGAATTTCGAGGAATGGTTTGACCTCTGCCGTTACAAACGTAAGGGCGGTTTCGAAGGCTGGACTGAAGACGAGAAAGCTGAGTTGCCAACATTCAGAAGATACCTGCTCCCAATTCCAAAGGCATCTATGGGTGCCAATAATCTGTTGGAGCAGAATCCGGAATATGTAAACAACTAATTTTAGAATAATATTTGAACATTATCAAAAGAACATGATGAAATTGAAAAATTCAATGATGACCATTGCTGGCTTAATGCTGGCAATGGTGGCTAATGCCCAGAATTTTGTACTGAAAGGTACGGTGAAGGGTAACGTGGAAGGCTGCACCGTTATGCTGCAGAAATATGATATCGATAAGGTGAGCAACCTGGACAGTGCTACTATCAAGAACGGCGAGTTTGTGCTCAAGGGGGATGTGAATCAGCCTGAACAATACCAGATGGTCATCGATATGAATGAACCGGGCGTGGCAGAACCTGACTATCAGAAGATTTTCGCCAGTCGTATTTATATCGAAAACAAGCCAATGACTTATGATGTAGATCTTACTGGTTTCCCTACTGAAAAGGACATGAGCATGATTACACCTGTCATCAAGGGTTCTGCGACACAGGATACCTATCAGGCTTATCTCGACCTGATGACTCCTATCCAGGATAAACTGCATAGCCTGAACGACAGTATCAACAACTGTAAGGTTCTGGCACAGAGAGTGGCCTTAGCAAAGGAGGCTATCCAGCTGATGGACGATATGCGCCAGCAAACCAGCAAGTTTATCCAGGATCATACCAGTTCATTGGTAGCTTTCGATTTGCTCAATGAGAGTTTTTCAGCCCTTCCAACTCCTTATACCTCAGCGGAAATCGATGAGATGATGGGTTGGTTGAAGAATGATTGGAGCAATTCACCTCAGTATCCAATGCTGCAGGCACAGTCTGAAATGGCGAAGCATACAGCCGTAGGCAACCGCTTCATCGATGGTACGCTTCTCACTCCTCAGGGCAAGCAAGTGAAGTTGTCTTCCCTTATCAAGAAGGGCGAATATACCATGTTGGAGTTCTGGGCATCCTGGTGTCATCCATGCCGTCAGGAGATTCCTCATCTCAAGGAGGTACATGAGAAGTACAAGGATTTCAATATCATCAGCATTTCCGTAGATGAAAGAGATGAAGACTGGAAGAAGGCAATGGCGAAGGAAGGTATGAACTGGACCCAGTTGCGCAACCCAGAAGGTTTCGGTGGTATGGTGATGGGAGAGTATGGCATCAATGGTATTCCTGCTTGTCTGATTCTGGACAAGAATGGTAATTTCTACAAGACCAATATGCGTGGTGCATTCCTTGATGCATTCCTCTATGATTATTACAAAAGATAAGATATAGAATAAGTTTCTTATTTCAACTTATCATCATAATGAAAGCATTTACTTATATTAAACAAGGTGTATTTGGCTTCACCGAAAAGGAGAAACCTATCCTGATAGATGAACACGATGCCATCGTGAGAGTAACCATGAGCAGTATCTGTACCAGCGATCTGCATATCAAGCATGGTTCTGTTCCTCGTGCCGTTCCCGGAATTACTGTGGGACATGAAATGGTGGGTGTCGTAGATGAAGTAGGGGAGAAAGTAACTCATGTGAAACCGGGCGATAGAGTAACTGTGAATGTGGAAACATACTGCGGGGAATGCTTCTACTGCCAACATGGATATGTGAACAATTGTACTTCTCCTCATGGCGGTTGGGCTTTGGGCTGTCGTATCGATGGCGGGCAGACCGAATATGTAAGGGTTCCTTATGCCACCACGGGCTTAAACAGGATTCCTGACAATGTAAGTGATGAGCAGGCACTCTTTGTTGGTGATATCCTTGCCACAGGTTTCTGGGCAACAAGGATTTCTGAAATCAAGGAAGAAGATACAGTTTTGATTATCGGAGCAGGACCTACGGGAGTGTGCTGTTTGCTTTGCACGTTGTTGAAGAATCCGCAGAAAATCATCGTTTGCGAGAAATCTGAAGCCAGAAGAGCTTTTATCAAGGAGCATTATCCGCAGGTTTTGGTGGTAGAACCAGAGGATTGCGAGGCTTTTGTCAAGGAACAGAGTTTGCACGGTGGTGCGGATGTGGTGATGGAGGTAGCAGGCGGTCCTGATACTTTCCAGTTGGCATGGCAATGTGCCCGTCCTAATGCGATAGTTACCATTGTGGCGATGTACGATAAACCTCAGCTTTTACCTCTCCCAGATATGTATGGCAAAAATCTCATCTTCAAGACTGGCGGTGTAGATGGTTGTGATTGCGAGGAAATCCTGCATCTGATATCTCAGGGCAGGATAGACACCACTCCTCTCATCACCCACCATTTCCCTCTTTCAAAAATCGAAGAAGCCTACGATATCTTTGAAAACAGAAAGGATGGAGTCATTAAAATAGCGATATATCCGGATGCGAAATAAAGCATGTTGTAGATCGATAGCCCTTTCACGGGCTATCACTATGACGGCAATACATTGTTGCCTACTGGCTATAATCAATGGCGTAAAGACATAGAAA
>ERZ1034920.1281-NODE-1281-length-16638-cov-7.066695_pt1 | contig 16638 bp, 16 predicted proteins | sample MGYA00520688_ERZ1034920 | MGnify/ENA primary metagenome ERZ1034920 (study PRJEB33766, sample SAMN09781785) | gut metagenome | biome: gut microbiome | host: Homo sapiens | place: Madagascar | study: EMG produced TPA metagenomics assembly of the PRJNA485056 data...
CTTTCATAGTATCGTTCCTTTCACGTATAAATTTAAGATTGGCTTTGCAGCAGTCACGGCTGAAAAGCTTTTTTTCTGAGCATTTTTATTTGCCTTACTATTTTTTCATCTTTCCTGTGGATTATTCATCTATATATTTTTGTTACAATTTGCAAACAGGCTAAACGAAAAATAAAAAAACAGATTTTCTGTGAATATCACAAAATGAATCTACAGCAGCACTTCATACATTCCTTATATCATTCCCGAAAGACTCAAACAGCTCTACGCAATGAAGCGAGTGGGGCGTGTCAATGAACACATAATTATACTCTCTGAAAATATCGGACTCAGCTATCCTGAATACCGACAGCGAGGAGTTGGCGGCAGTAAGCGAGCTGTAGCCGAAGGTAATGCCGCAGTTTTTCTCAATGAGAGATAGTATCAGCCCGAAATTATTTATACATACGATCCTGCGGAAGCTGTCCGTGCCGTAATTCTGGGATGCAAGGAACTGCTCAAAGATGCTGCGGGTGCCTGAGCCGTTTTCACGCAGGAACAGTGTATTATCAAATATATCTTTTATGCTGACCGTCTGACCCGCAAATTGGTGGTCACAGCTGCATATCCCAACAAATTCTTCTCGCCTGAAAAGCTTTGAAGCAAATTCCGAGCGGTCAAAATACCCTTCAATAAGCGCAAAATCCAGATCGCCCTTTTTCAGCAGCCCAAGCAGATCTTCGGTGTTATCGACCTTGATGTAAAGCTGATTTTCACGATATCCGAGGTATCTTTCCACACGGTCTGCAATGACATACTCGCCGATAGTCTTTGTGGCACCCATTCTCAGCACAGTCTTTTCGGGAGCGCCCAGAGACTGCATAAGGCACTTTTCCTGATAAAGCACATTTTCCGCATATTTGCGCAAAGCCTCTCCAGCATCGGTAAGCGTGAGATTTCTGCGGTCATAGCTGAAAAGCCTGCAGTGGTAATATTCTTCAAGATATTGTATGTGCTGGGTCACAGCAGGCTGTGTCAGATGAAGTCTTTCCGCAGCTATTCGGTAATTCATGCAGTCGCACAGCACTGCAAAGGTTTTTATCCTGTGATCTGTCATATTCTTTTCTCCATAAGCAAATCTTATTGATGTATAATAAACAATAATTAGATTTTATCATGCAAGTGTGATATAATCAACAATATAAGATAAATTTTTGGGGGAATAACAATGTCATTGAAGAAAAATCTGTGCGGAATACTTATCTGCGCCGTCATTGCCGTAATTGCCACGTTTTTAAGCTCGCTTAAAATAGGCGGGTTTGCGCTTGAACTTATAGGCGCACCTGTAATGTCCATACTCTTTGGACTGCTTATCTCTTTTGCAGTGCCGTCGCTGCCTAAAAATGAGGATTTCAATGGTGGAATAACATTTACTTCTAAGAAAATACTCCAGTGGGCTGTCATAATACTGGGATTTTCCCTTGATCTGTCAACCGTTCTTTCTGTGGGAAGCAAAAGCCTTCCTGTAATAATCTGCACGATCTCATCGTCGCTCATAACTGCTTTTATAATGATGAAGCTGCTGAAAATTGAATCCAAGACAGCTGTGCTTATCGGAGTAGGCTCATCAATATGCGGAGGCTCGGCCATTGCCGCCACTGCTCCCGTTATTGATGCCGATGACGAAGATGTTGCCCGTTCAATATCGGTAATTTTCCTGTTCAATATTCTTGCCGCTCTCATATTTCCTGCCCTCGGTCATTCTATAGGACTTGGCACGGAAGGCTTTGCCGTTTTTGCGGGAACAGCGGTAAATGACACATCATCTGTGACGGCGGCAGCTTCAACAGCCGAAAATCTTTATCATACAAGCGGGATACTTTCAGCTGCCGTGACCGTTAAGCTCACAAGAACACTTGCCATAATTCCCATTACCCTTGCGCTTGCCCTTTACCGCACCGCAAAAGCAAAGAAAAACGGAAAAACAGCTGACGGCTTTTCTTTTAAGAAGATATTCCCTTGGTTCATACTTTATTTTATCGCTGCCTCTGTCATTACAACGGTCGTTACAAGCCTTGGCACGAACGCATTTTCAGCCGCATACTCCTCATATTTCATACCCGCAATGAAAAAGCTTGCTAAATTCTTTATTGCAATGGCAATGGGAGCTATCGGGCTGAACACAAATATCGTGAGCCTTGTGAAAAAGGGCGGCAAGCCTATAATTCTCGGATTTTGCTGCTGGACTGTGATAACCCTTGTTTCTCTGGCGGTTCAGTATATGACGGGAATATACTCCGGCAATATTTTGTAAATAATGTTATCTCATAACGTAAGACACAGCGCTCATACTAATCACCAATAAAACTATAGACAAAAAATCATCGCATAATCCATATACGCAAGATTATGCTCGGTTTTTTGTATAGTTTTTAATTGGTTCTTAGTATCAGCAGGGTGCTGTGTTTTTTTGCCCTTTACAACCCAGTTCCATAATGCTATAATAAAAATAACTTTTTTCTCAAAAGACCTAAAAGACACCCAAAGGATATACAAAGGATACACGGTCAGGGTATTATATTATCAAGGAGGGCGGAAAAATGGCTTACAGCGTGTTACTGGTGGAAGATGATGAGCAGATCAGAGAGGTCATCACAGACTACTTTGCTGCCAAGGACGGCGTTATATCCGTGGAAACGGCAGAGGACGGCGATAAGGGCATGGAGCTTATACATAACAATGAGTATGACCTTATCCTGCTTGATGTGATGCTTCCAGGAACAGACGGCTTTTCACTTTGCCGTTATATCAGAGCGGAAAGCAGCGTTCCCATACTGTTTCTTACAGCAAGGGGACGTGAAGAAGATAAGCTCTACGGATATGACCTTGGCTGTGATGATTATATGGTCAAACCATTCTCTTTAGCCGAGCTTTACGCAAAAGTCAACGCCATTCTGAAACGTTCAAAGGGAATGACTGTGTCAAAGGTCATGACCTGCGGAAAAATATCCATCGACCCTGTAAAAATGACGGTAATGGCTGACGGCAATGCCGTTGAGCTTCCCCCGAAGGAATATGAGATACTGAAATATCTTATGGAGCACAAGGATTGTGTGGTCGGCAGAGACACGCTTCTTGACAGGGTGTGGGGATATGATTATTTCGGAGCGGACAGAGTTGTGGATAATCACATCAAAAAGCTCAGAAAGGCAATGGGTCCCGCAGGCAGTCAGATAAAAACAGTTATTTCCAAAGGCTATAAGCTGACAGACTGAAAGGATATGATCTTATGAGAAAAAAGAACACTGCCAAAAGCGTCCGTATATCAAAAAAGCGTGTATTCGCCAAAAATCTTATCTCCACATTTATCGTATGTGCATTGTTTACAGCTGCAATTACAGCGGGAGTTGTTACATATATCAGAGGAGAGTGCATTTCCGTATCGGGTCAGGCTTCCCGGAGCATCAAGCTCGGCTATGACAAGGGTCTGGGCGAGCCATTTATCAAAATGGCAATTACTGAGCTGAGCGGACATAATGACATTACCGACACATTTGTTGCTGTGTATGATGAAAACGGTGATTATTATATGTGTCCCGAGGATACGGCGATCCTCGGCTTTAAAAAGGACGATGCCTCCGATATTCATTATTATGAGCCTGACAGCAGTGCGGAAAGCGTTATTGAAGAGATAAAGTCAAAATATGGCTCAAATGCCGATGAGCATGGCGATCTGTATGATTTTGCCTGCGACCGTTTCTGCCTTACAGACAACACCTTTATTCCTCTTGAAATAAGTGTTTACAGCGCCGAAAATAAGGTCGATACCATAGTTCCCGACATACCTGTCCCCGAGGGAGCGGAGGTATATACGGCAGCGGACGCTCAGGTCGCAAGGCTTTCCTTTATTTACTCGCAGACTGACAAGGATAAATTTGCATATGTTCAGCAGCTTGTAAAGGACAACAGGGGCATTGACAGTACGATAGAAGAGTTAGACAGAATTACCGATATTTCAGGCATAGAGCTTGGCGGCAAAAGCAGTTACATAGGCGAAGCGCTTATATTCAACACCGGTGCAGTTGTCGGTAAAGCCCTGCGGTTCATTGTCCCTGTAATGATAGCCGTTACGCTGATAATAGCATATCTCAGAGCATCAAAGGAATATGCCGTCCTCAGCGCACATTATGAGATTGAGGACCGCCGCAGAGATATGACCAACAAGCTTGCCCATGACCTGAAAAGCCCTCTTATGGTCATCTCAGGCTATGCGGAAAATCTTCAAAGCGGAGTAAATCCCGATAAAAATGGGCATTATATCTCAGCGATTCTTGACAACGTAAGATATATGGATTCCATAATCGCAAGCGTTCTGGAGCTGTCAAAGCTTGAAGAGAGCGATTTGTCTCCCGAAGCCACAAAGCTTGATGCAGCCGAACTGCTTCACAGCATTGCGGCAAACTATGAAAATGAGCTTGAAAAGAATGACCTGAAGCTTAGCATAAACGGAACCGCCGATTTCACGGCAGATAAAAAGCTTATGAGGGACATTCTGACAAATCTCATGGAGAACGCCGTAAAATATACAGATGTATCGGGCAGTATTACCGCAGAATGCCGCAAGGGATACATCTGCATCACAAACGACTGCACGGAAGCCGACAAACTCAATGCCGACGAGCTTACAAAGCCCTTTGTAAAGGGCGACAACAGCAGAAACGGTAGAAAGGGGAGCGGTCTGGGACTTTCAATAGCGGCCGAGGCTGCCCGCAGGCAGGGGCTTTCCATTGAAGTAAAGGCTCAGGACGGAAAGTTTTCTGTTACAGTCAGCCAAAAATAATTGACCAATCAAAGAAGGAGTGTCCGAAATGATAAACAAATTACACATGGCAATGATAGAGCTGTACAGCGGAGATGCCAAGAGAATACAGCATTTCTGCAAGGTACACAGCTATGCAAAGCTCATCGGCGAATCGGAAAATCTTGACAGCAGGAGCCTGTTCATTCTTGAGGCCGCTGCACTTACCCACGATATAGGAATTCACACCTGCGAAGAAAAATACGGCAGCTGCGGCGGCAAGCTGCAGGAAAAGGAAGGCCCTGCAATAGCTGCCAAGCTGCTCAGAGAGCTGGGCTTTGATGACGATGTTTCCGAGAGGGTACAGTTCCTGATAGCCCATCATCATACATACGATAACATTGACAGTGCGGACTATCAGATACTTGTTGAAGCCGATTTCCTTGTAAATATCATGGAGGACGGTCTTTCAAAGGAAGCTGCTCTGAGTGCGTATAACAGGATATTCAGGACAGAGTGCGGAAAGAAGATATGCAGGGATATGTTTGGGATTTGAGGTAGGTTATAGTTCTTTACATTTTTCTTTATATGTGTTAGAATGAAAGTAACCTAATAAGACTGGAGTAATTTGAATGTCAGTATCAAGACAACTTCTGCCGGTGCTGCTTTCTGAAAAGAAAAATGCTGTAAAATGCGGAATGTACAATAAGATGCAGGTGGATTTTGCATACAACTCCAATCGTATTGAAGGCAACTGCCTGACTTATGAGCAGACCCGCTATATATTTGAAACACATACAATAGGCGGTACTGCATCAGTGAACGATGTTTTTGAGGCAGCTAATCATTTCAGATGCTTTGACTATATCCTGGACACTATAGATGAGCCTATATCCGAAAAGCTTATCAAAGAGCTTCATCGCAAACTTAAATCAGGAATTATTACAGACGATGATTCTGCTGTGGTAGGGGACTATAAGAAATATCCCAACACAGTGGGAGAGATAACAACTACACTTCCTGAAGATGTTTCGGGGGCTGTCAGAGCGCTTATAGAAGAATTCAGTCATCGTAACGCAGTGGATATGTATGATGTGGCAGAGTTTCATGCCGAGTTTGAAAAAGTACACCCTTTTTATGATGGCAACGGCCGTATCGGCAGGCTGCTTACACTTAAAATGTGCCTGCAAAACAGCATAGTTCCCTTTATCATCAGCGATCGGATGAAGCATTTTTACTATGCAGGGCTGAAAGAGTGGCAGATACAGCAGAAATATGCCCGTCTGATAGATGTGTTCCTCGAATCTCAGGACGATATGAAAGCAGCCCTTGATTATTTCAGGATAGATTACGATCGTACTGATGTAACGGCGAGAGCGCTTATAAACAAGAGAAAATAAAAGTCACACTGATATACTTATGCGTATGAAACACAGAGCATATCAGTGTGATTTTTTATTTTACAGATGATAATATTCCTTAAAAATGTTCTGCAATGACACTGAGTGACCATTATCATGATGTATAATAATATTAAAGGAAGATATCTGTGTGCATCGGGAGCGGCACGGCTCCAATATCATCATTTTGAAAGTTCTATTTTCTAAAATTTCGTTAAGATATATAATTTTGGCGCACCGCAAATAGCAGTGATGAAAAATATGTTACAAAAGGCGACTTTGCTATTTACAAATCAGCTTTTTGGGTGTATAATATTTAAAGAAATAAATGCCTTTTATCAAAATGGAGAGAACATGGAATCACATAGATTTGAAAAAAAGCGGACGATATTCTGGTCGGCTGCGGCGGTAATTCTTATGGTCTGCATATTCGGCTTTTCCACCCAGAGCGGTACGGAAAGCAATGGGCTGAGTATGAAAGTGACCAAATTTTTTGCGGAGCTTCTTTTCTTCCGCTTTGACTCAATGGACATTGGGCAGCAGACCTTCATAATCACCGAATTGAATTTTTTTATACGAAAGCTTGCACATTTTACTGTCTATACAGCTCTCGGAATGGTGGTTTATACGGCTGTGATGTCTTCGGGCATTAAGCTCAGACACAAGAGGCTGTGCTCGCTTGCAATATGTGCAATATACGCTTCTGCCGATGAAATACACCAGTATTTCGTTTCCGAGCGCACAATGCGTTTGAAGGACATTTTTATCGACAGTATGGGTTCGCTTTTTGGCATTATTATAATAAGTGTTATAATTATTGTATATATGTATATCAAACAGCGTCAATGTGACAGGCAAAAATCGGAATAAATTTTACAGAAACATCATATCTTGCCCGCACAGCACATGATTAGCACTTTAAAGAGATGAAATATGAAGTGGAAGTTAATATAAAAGCCGTATCTGTATGAATTTTGTTACAAAATGATTACTATGGCTTTTGAAAAGTATTATTGTCATATTGCACAGCACCTATCGACGGTCGGGCGGTATTTATTGTTATATAGCGCATTGACAAGAATAATGCTGTATGATATAATTTATAAAAGAATTGGTACATAATTTGTTTTAATGTGTAACATTTCTTATTTGCTTCTTATCAAACTATGTTTGACTTTAAGATGAATTTTATTTGGCTTATAGACTGCATACGGATATGAATTCCTGAAAATGAATGTCACCGCTTCGGCTATTGATGTTCCCGCAGTTACAGTCAGGCAGATGTTACAATTAAATGCAGATGCAGGCAGTTTTGATTTAAAAGTCTTGACTTAAATATGTCGAATTTTAAGGAAAAGTTACAGCTGCACGTTATATGATGATCGTTGATCTGAATGGTCAAAGATAGGGGGACATTATGCACACTTCTCTTGTTATAATGGCAGCGGGGCTTGGGTCACGCTTTGGCGGCGGCATAAAGCAGCTGGAAGCGGTAGGCCCCGAAGGCGAGCTTATCATTGATTATTCCGTTCACGACGCTATTGAAGCAGGCTTTGACAAGATAATTTTCATTATCAGGCGTGCAATAGAAGAGGACTTCCGTGCTATCATCGGAAACCGCATTGAAAGTGAATGCGAAGCGCTTGGCGTAAAGGTCTGCTATGCTTTCCAGTCGCTGGAAGATATTCCAAACGGCAGGAAACTTCCGCAGGGCAGGACAAAGCCATGGGGAACAGGTCAGGCGGTGCTTGCAGGCAAGGAGTTCATCAATGAACCGTTTGCCGTGATAAATGCCGATGACTATTATGGCAAGAAAGCCTTTGCTCAGATACACGATTTCCTTGTTGAGCAGGGTAGCAGTTCTCCTGATATGCTCTGCATGGCAGGATTTATTTTAAAGAACACTCTCAGTGAAAACGGTTCCGTTACCAGAGGTATTTGCCATGTTAATGATGCGGGATTTCTCACTGATATTACCGAGACAAAAAATATCGTAAAAAAAGGCGATGCGGCATATGCTGATGATATGCTGCTTGATATAAACTCTCATGTATCAATGAATATGTGGGGATTTGCACCTGAGTTTATCGGCAGGCTTGAAAAGGGCTTTGAAGAGTTTTTTGACAGCATTGACGATGAGCTTACAGCTGAGTATCTGCTGCCGATATTTATCGGAAAGCTTCTTGCGGAGAAAAGCGTTTCCGTAAAAGTGCTTGAAACCACCGACAAGTGGTTTGGTATAACTTACAAAGAAGACGTTCCGTCAATAAAATCGGAATTCAGAAAGCTTGCTGAATGTGGGTATTACAGCGAAAAGCTTTTTGATGACATTAAGGTACGGGTGTAACGTGATTTTTCTGGGGAGGATTGACATTGGGCAATTTACAGATTTTTGATACTGAAGTTCAGAATGAGACTGAGGAGAATGAGCAGCTTGCTGAGGCAATCTATACTCCGATTTATACTCCTAAGCCGATTTTTGACTTCTTTAAAAGAGTATTTGATGTTTTTGCCTCGTTGATCTGCATTGTTGTCGGACTGCCTGTGTACTTAATTATTGCTGCTGTAATAATTATAGACGATCCCGGAAATCCGTTCTTTGCTCAGGAACGTGTGGGTCTTAATGGCAAGCATTATATGTGCCTGAAGTGGAGAAGTATGTACATGGATGCTGAAGCAAGAAAGGCTGAGCTTGCGCAGCAGAACGAGTATGATTCTGTGCATTTTAAGATGGCAAACGACCCGAGAATAACAAGGGTCGGACACTTTCTGAGAAAAACAAGCCTTGATGAAACGGCACAGTTTTTAAATATTCTTTTTAATGATATGTCTTTTATAGGGCCAAGGCCTTTTGTTGTCAAGGAGCAGGATCAGCTTCCTTCCGAGAGACTTGCAGTCAAGCCTGGATTATCATGCTACTGGCAGATAACCGACACGACAAAAATGTCCACCGAAGAACAGCTTGAGCTTGATTATAAATACATAAGAGAGCGCTCGGTTTCAACTGATCTCAGCCTTATTTTTAAGACTATCATGGTTGTTTTTAAGGGGAAGAATTGTTGATGTTCTTCCCCTTGTGGTGGTTAAAGACATGATCATAAAGTTGCGATAAGATACGCAGATGTTTAGGAGATATAGGTTATGAAAAAAGATTATAAAATTGCAGTTGCTGGTACCGGCTATGTTGGATTGTCGATTGCTACACTTCTCTCACAGCACCATAAAGTGACTGCTGTGGATATAATTTCAGAAAAAGTTGAGATGATAAATAACCGTAGATCTCCTATACAAGATGATTATATTGAAAAATATCTGGCGGAAAAGGAACTTGATTTAACTGCAACATTGGATGCAAAGGCAGCATATAGTGATGCCGATTTTGTTGTTATTGCAGCACCTACAAATGTCTACCTCAAACTTTCAGTGGCGGCATGATGGTCTACGGAGGCGTATAAAACTCATGCAAAATACCCCTACTGCGAGCCTGTTTTATTGCAGAGCAAGGTGCGGACATGATAACTGCATTTTTCCGAAGAATTAGAGGCGGAGGGTGGTAGTCGATTGTTCATGTTGCAACAGGAAGTGGTATGAACTTGTACAGTTTTAACGAAGCGAGTTGTCCGTAAGGTGTCTACCTTAAAGATTCAGTGGTGGCCTTTTAGAACTATGAGTTAACGGAAAAACATGAACAAATTCACGACTGGGCGATTCTGACGGATCAAAATGACAAACACAGTTGTGGGAAATAGATGATAAACACGCTGTTTGATATAGATTGCTTGGCTCAATAGAGCCTTCCATATAAGTAGAAAAAGAGGGAAAGGTGCGAGAAATGGAGTATAAGAGAAAGGTTGATAAAAAACGCATTCCAACTTGCAATATTATGGGCGTTAATATTGCGGCAATCAATATGGAGTGGTTGGTAGACTATCTCGAAAAAAATATTTCGGAAATAAAAGGAGACTATATATGTGTCTCAAATGTACATACAACTGTAACCAGTTTTGAAGATGCAGATTACTGTGCAATTCAAAATGGTGGGTTAATGGCAATTCCAGATGGCGGTCCTCTTTCTACTGTTGGTCAGAAACGCGGTCATAAGAATATGGAGCGCACAACAGGCCCAAGTTTAATGGGAGAGATTTTTGAAATCTCTGCAAAGAAAGGGTATCGCCATTATTTTTATGGTAGCAAAGAAGAAACATTGGAGTTGCTGTATCAAAAACTCACAAGCAATTATCCGGGAATTCAAATTGCTGGAATGTATAGTCCACCGTTTAGACCTCTGACGGAAGAGGAAGATAGAGCAATCATAGAGAGAATCAACGAAACCAAGCCGGACTTTGTATGGGTCGGACTGGGAGCACCCAAACAGGAAAAGTGGATGGCAGCACATCAGGGAAAAATTGATGGACTGATGCTTGGTGTTGGAGCAGGATTTGATTACTATGCAGAAAATATTAAGCGTGCTCCAATGTGGATGCAGAAGCATAATCTGGAATGGGTATATCGCCTAGTGCAAGATCCCAAGAGATTGTTTAAGAGATATTGGAGTACTAACACGAAGTTTATTTGGAACGCAATGATAAGAGGAAAGTAAATATGAAAAGAGTATGTATGGTCGTTCCAAATAGAATGGTAAAAGGTGGAATAGCTGCGGTCATAAATGGATATAGAGGATCACAACTAGAGAAGGACTATGAAATAACTTATGTAGAGTCATATAAAGATGGAAGCAAATTTGATAAGCTTTTGAAAGGTATTTGCGGATATTTTCATTTTGCTTATGTGCTAATGTTTCATAAGCCAGATCTGGTTCACATTCATTCTTCTTTTGGACCTTCATTTTATAGAAAGATGCCATTTATTTATATGGCGTCTTGGCGCAAAATTCCGGTTGTTAATCACATACATGGTGCCGACTTTGACGAATTCTATGTAAACGCACCGGAAGAAAAAAGGGCCAAGATTAAAAAAGTATATAGTAAATGTAACGTGTTGATTGCTCTTTCTGAGGAATGGAAAGAACGACTGAGCCAGATTGTTCCGGAAGATAGAATTGAAATAATTGAAAACTATAGTGTCCTTCATGAAGATGCTTTAGAGGAAAGGATACAGAGGGAGTGTAATAACACAGTTCTGTTTCTTGGCGAATTAGGAAAAAGAAAAGGTTGTTATGATATTCCGGCGGTTATAGCACAGGTGAAAAAAAGTATCCCATCTGTGAAGTTTATTCTGGCTGGAGCAGGAAGCGAAGTCGATGAGAAAGCAATCAAGAAATTGATTGATGAAAAAGGTGTATCCAATAATGTGGAATTCCCCGGATGGGTTCGTGGTGATACGAAAGATAAACTGCTTAGGGAAGCAGACGTATTCTTTTTACCATCTTATAACGAGGGAATGCCAATGTCGGTGTTAGATGCAATGGGATATGGTCTGCCGGTAGTAAGTACAAATGTGGGTGGAATCCCCAAGATTGTGCATGATGGAGAGAATGGTTACTGTTGTGATCCGGGTAATGTTAATCGATTTGCAAAAGGAATTACGGAAATACTTTTAGATAGAAAAGAAAGAAAATCATTCGGGGAAGCTTCTTGGAAAATCGTAAAAGAGGGATATTCGCTAGAAGCACACTTAAATCGAATTGAACAAGCTTATGAGCAAGTCTTGTAAATGGATGTATAAGAGGAAAAGTATATGAAAATTGGTATTTGTACATGTTATGACAATCATAATTATGGCAGCATGTTGCAAGCTTATGCAACATATGTGAAATTTGTGGAATTGGGCTATGAATGTGAGTTTTTGTGCTATAGAAAAAAACTTAATACGATTCAAAAAATCAAGTGGTTACCCAGATTGTTGAATAAGTATCTTATGAAGGAAAAATTTCGCCTGATTGAAAAAAAGATTCAATTAAAGAAACATCCTGATATTAAGATGAAAGATGCGATTCGTCAAAGAGCATTTGATAGATTTCTGGAGAATTTTTTGAAAGATAAAGTATCAGCTCCATATATTGGTTTTGAAGCACTTAAGGCAGGAAGTAAAAACTATGATGTTGTAGTTGCCGGTGGCGATCAGCTTTGGATTCCAGCTGGATTACCAACAAATTTTTTCAATTTGATGTTTGCTGATGAAAAAGTAAAACGTGTTTCATATTCAACTAGCTTTGGTGTTACAGAGGTGCCTTTTTATCAGAAAAGAAGAACAATCGAATATTTAAATAGAATAGAGATGCTTGGAGTTCGCGAGAAAAGCGGTGCAGAACTCATTGAGCGATTAACAGGAAGAAAAGCCGTAGTCGTTCTAGATCCAACTTTATTACTGAATAAAGAAGAATGGGCACAAGCAATTCCTGTAAAACCTGTATTAGAAAATGATTATATCTTTTGTTATTTTTTAGGAGCAAATTCCGAACATCGAAAGGTTGCGGAAGAACTATCTAAGAAAACAGGTATTCCTCTTTATGATATGCCGCATATAGATGAATTTGTTCCGTACGATCTGCAATTTAATGCGGAACACTTGTATGATATAGATTCAGAGCAATTTGTGAATTTAATTCGCTATGCAAAATATATATGTACCGACTCGTTCCATTGCACTGTTTTTTCAATACTGCATCATAAGCAATTTTTAGCATTTGATCGTTATAGTGATCCTTTAATGATGTCACGTAATTCAAGAATAGCTAATCTTTGTGATATAACTGGTCTGTCATCTAGAAGATATACTGGTGATGTGTTGGAGCAAATGAAAAAGCCTATAGATTATGACAGAGTCGATGAAAGATTGGAAAAAGAAAAGGCCATATCGGTTGCTTATATTAGAGAGGCGCTTGGGAAGAATGATTGAAATCAATGATAAAGTGAATTGTAGCGGATGTACAGCCTGCTATGCTGTTTGCCCGCAGAGTGCAATTGAAATGAAGCTTGATGAAGAAGGGTTTAAATATCCCTGGGTAGATAAAAATAGGTGCGTAGAATGTGGGTTATGCAATAGTGTGTGTCCTATATTAAACAAAAGAAAAATAGGAGAAGAAAACACATCTGGTTATATTGTACAGAATAAGAATGACTCCATTAGATTAAAAAGTACATCAGGGGCGGCTGTAAATGCAATTGCAGAATATGTTATTTCATGCGGTGGAGTCGTATTTGGCTGCGAGTTTTCGGATGATAGAGTTTGCAGACATACAATGGCGACAGATATAAGTGATCTGGGAAAATTTCAAGGTTCAAAGTATGTTCAGAGCGAACTGGGAGATTGCTTTAAAAGCATAAAAGAACAGTTAGATGCAGATAAAAAAGTACTTTTTATAGGTATGCCCTGTCAGGTAGCTGGCCTTGAATCTTATATTAAAAGAAATAAAGAAAATTTATATTTAATAGACTTAGCTTGCCATGGAGTTCCTTCACCAGGAGTGTTCAAGGATTTTATTCAGTTCTTAGAGCATAAGTATAAAGGTAAAATTTCCAATTTTGTCTTTAGAGATAAAACATATGGGTATTCAGCAACTAATATTAAAGTCTATTTTGCCAATGGAAAGACAATTGATTGTAGAAATGATATAAAAACTTTTACAAGGCTTATGTTCAAGGGAATTACATTGCGACCATCGTGTTATGAATGTGCTTTTAAAACAAAACATCGTGTAAGCGATATAACCATATTTGATTGCGCATTAGTAGGTTCTTATAATAAAGATATGGATGATGATATAGGAACAACTAGTATCTTATGTCATAGTGATAAAGGTAAAAAACTATTAGAGCAACCTGATGTAATAGATAAGATGAAAATAAAATCAGTTGATAGCGAAGAGTTGATTTTAACAGAGGGTTCCATGCTTATTGCATCGGCAAAGAAAAGTGAAAATCGGGAAGCATTTTTTCATGATAGAGAGTTAATGACATACGAACAATTAACAAATAAATATGCACCGATTACATTAAAAATGATTATTGGAGATATTGTTAAAAAATCTCTTCGTTATACTGGCCCAATAGGAAAAACAGTAATTTTATATAATAAAAAGAAAAGCATAGAGAAGTATCAAAGAGAATTTATGGGAAGGAGTGGTGAGAATGAAACAGCAGACTAATGGCAATAATCCAATTCGAGTATTGCATATGGCTCCTATTCGCATGGGCGGTATAACAGAACTCGTTCTCACATTGTCCGAAAAAGTTGATTCTGAAAAGGTTCAGTTTGATTATTTAACATTTGAAGATACTTTTGATCAGGCCTCTAAAAGGGCAAAAGAAGCACATAGTACCATTTATCGAGTGGATTTACAAACTGTTAAAAATCCGATTGTTAGAGGCTTGAAGAAATTTTTCGGTATTATTAAATTAGTTCATTCTGAGCAGATTAAAATAATACATATAAATTCGTCCACACCATATGAAGTATTGGTTGCATTTGCTGCAAAAATCGGAGGTGCAAAAAAAATAATTTATCACTCTCATAATAGTAGCTACTATCCTGGTCAGAAACTCGTAAAATTATCAGAAGTGTTCAAGTGGTTTATGCCTTTTGTGATTACAGATTATTTATCATGCTCAGATGCAGCAGCAAGGTTTATGTTTCCGAAGAAAATCGTTGACGCGGAAAATTATACTGTTATCAAGAATGGCGTAGATTATGATAAACACAGTTTTAAGCCCGAAGTTCGCTCTGAATTACGAAAAAAATATGGATTAGAAAATAATTTTGTTTTGGGCCATGTGGGAAGGTTTAATGTACAGAAAAATCATGAATTTCTGATTGATATCTTTTATGAAGTCTATAAGCATGATAATAGTGCAAGATTGTTTTTGGTTGGCATTGGAGAAACAGAAAATCAAATAAAAGAAAAAGTAAAGCGATTAGGAATAGAGGAAGTTGTTATTTTTCATGGTCTATCAGATGAAGTAAATCGGCTTTGGAATATGTTAGATGTTTTTGTAATGCCTTCTCTATATGAGGGATTACCAGTTGCAGGAGTTGAAGCACAGGCAAATGGATTGCCTTTGATCGTGTCTAATACTATAACGCAAGAGTTAAAAATAACAGATGCTGTAGAATATATAGGTTTAGATGAGAAAACATCCAAGTGGTGCGAAGTAATTGAAAGGTATAACGGATACAAACGAAAGAATACACGTATGGAAATTACGAATGCGGGGTTTAATATTGATGATACAGCAATACGGCTAGAGAGGATATATCTATCTTAAAAGAAGATATTGTTGTAGCACATGAAAGTAAGTGGAGGTAAGAAGTGGATTTAATTAGTGTAGTTATTCCAATTTTTAATGCTGAAAAATATTTAAAAGATTGCATATTATCTGTTTTAAAACAAACATACTCAAATCTTGAAATTATACTTGTTAATGATGGTTCTACTGATACTTCATTATTAATATGTAATGAATTCTGTGAATTGGATACTAGAATTAGGTGTATCAATCAAAAGAATGCGGGTGTAAGTGTTGCTAGAAACAATGGGAAAAAGAATGCAACTGGAAAATATATTATTTTTGTAGATTCTGATGATACACTTCAATCCGATATGATTCAATGCTTATATGAGGATATATTAAAATCGGATTCCGAAATAAGTGTTTGCGGTATAAATGAATACAGTGAAAACAATACTCATATCGTAAATAAGATTTGGAGTGGTCAAATTGAATATCTCGATAAAGAAATGGCTTTAGAAAGTTTATTATTAGGTGGAAAAATTAAATCCGGAGCATGGAACAAATTATTTTTGTATGATTTGATTCGAGATTTAGATTTTACTGTTGGAAAACGCATGAACGAAGATAAGTATTTTTGTTTTCATGCCATTATGAGATCTAAGAGTATAGTATATCGAAATAGCGGATTATATAATTATATTTATCATGATGAGTCAGTGGCGCATTCTGGATTTGATGATAGATGGTTTGATGCTGTTTTTTTTGCGGATAAAATGCATAAAGAGTGCTATGTACAAAGTGAAAAATTAGAAAAAATAGCTCGCAGTAATTATATTACTACTATGTTTTATGTCCTTATGCTAATGCATAAAAGTGAATTGAGAAAATCATATGAAGATGAATGGAAAAAATATATATTAACAATAAAGGCATTGCCGATTTATGACATCAGAGAATATATTTCATATAAAAGAAGAATAGCAATATACTTAATGAAGATATCGACTAAATTATTTGAAGGATTTATTGATGTTTTCGTGTGAATTGTAAAAGAGTGAATGAGGATGATTCATTGGTTAATAGGAAGTCTGGATGATGGAAGTTGAAATCTCCGGAGAATGTGTTTGATTTTAGAGCGTATCTGAAAACAAAAAGTTGCACAAAAAGGTCTTAAATGGTATAATGAAAGAAAAACCAAAGGAGAAGTGCAAATGAGCGCAAAACGATATGAATTAAGTGATGAACAGTGGGAACAGATCAAAGAAATGTT
>ERZ1034920.1283-NODE-1283-length-16630-cov-19.164525_pt1 | contig 16630 bp, 16 predicted proteins | sample MGYA00520688_ERZ1034920 | MGnify/ENA primary metagenome ERZ1034920 (study PRJEB33766, sample SAMN09781785) | gut metagenome | biome: gut microbiome | host: Homo sapiens | place: Madagascar | study: EMG produced TPA metagenomics assembly of the PRJNA485056 data...
TTCCGCACCGCAAACTGTGCATGTTGCTCTTTGGGTGCAGGTGGCCGTGCCACCGTGGCAATTCTCGGTTTCCGTATGGCTGGTGTCACGCTTACAGATTCGGGTGTGGGTCTTTTCATCGCTGTTCTGCGTCCAAGTGCCCCAGTCGTGCCCAAGCGGTTCGGAAGTTCCGCCGCATTCCGTGCATGTCCTTCCGCTTGTGCAAGTCGCCGTTCCGCTCCAATTGTGTGACGCTAGGAAATCCCATTCCTTATTACACACCGTGCATGTAACATGGCGTAGGTGCCATTTACCATCTGCGTATTGAGAAGTCACCCTTACTGTTTGTACCTGGTTGCAATTAGTACAAAGCGCCCTATCCGCCGCATATGCCGTCATAGGCATAACAGCCAGCATCACGCACAGTATGAGCACAACGCTCAAAATTTTCTTATTCATATAGTTTCCTCTCCTTTCCTTTGCTGTCCTTTGACAGCTTAAAATCGTATTTCATTTCCAGCATTGCAAACAGCTTATACATAACCTCTGTAGCAATTGCTTCAATATCCAGTGATTGAATAAAGGCAAGCACCTTTGCCTGTTCTTCCTCTGGCACACGATATACTCTCATTGCTGCCGTCAAAAAGCGACTGAGCTTGCGTTCCAACGGAAAATGAATATCACATTTTCTCGCCATATAGCTGCGCATCAATCCCGCCGTGCCAATTTCCATCTCATAAAAGTCGCTCTCGGTATCATCGGGAAAATTTTCACCAAAAATCTGCTTCAGCTCTGCTGTGGTATGCAGGTAAATATATTCCGACGTGTCGGGCAGGGAATAGGCTTCAATGTAGATTTCTCGCAGGTTCTCATTCAGTTCAGTCAGTGTCAGTTGGATCGCCGTTTCCACCGCATAGGCGTAAACCGGCGGCAGCTTGCTGTCTGCAATGCTTCTTGCCACGCCGAACTGTCCGCCGAACATCGTTTCGGTCAATTCCAGCAAAATTCTGTCCTTGGTAGGAAACAGATTCAAATAGCTTCCCCTTGCCACACCTGCCTCGTCCACAATCTGACTGACAGTGGTGTTTTTATACCCCTGCTCCAAAAAGAGACGAACGCATACGGTCAGTATTTTCCTCTTTGTTTCGCTGCTGTCTCTTCGCAAATATATCACCTCTCTTCAAATGTTTTAGTATATATACTAATATATATCATCTCGAGAGTGAAAAAGCAACTGGCATTTGATATTTTTCCGCATTAAATTGTGACATTTCCTCTGCATGCTCGTTTATGTCGGCAATGTAACTGTTCAGCTTGCCGCTTATCAGCAGTTCGGAATAGAGTACCTTTCGGTGCTGTTTCAGATACCGCAAATGCCGCTGTCCCCATATACCGATATGCCTTGATTCTTCTTTAGGTAGTTTCAAACAGGGAAGATAGTAATCGCCATGCAATTCATACCAAAGTCCGTTTTTCTCGTTATAGATGTACTTGTCCATTTTGTAATACTCTAATTATGATTGATTTTACCTACAATCCAATCATTCCGGCTGATTACAAAAGCCAAAGGGAGAGAACTTCCTTACGAAGCCTCTCCCTTGGCGGTAATTTTTATGTCTTATCATTGCTTTCTAAAAGCAGCCTTTGAGTATGTCGGCAAATTCCTCTATATAGTACCCGGAATTGTCTTTCTTCCAAAAAATACAGTGGGTTTTCTTCACCGGAGACTGGTTTCTCATAAGGGGTATACGGCTGACGGCGGTGTCAAACCAGATCTGTTCGCCGATCACGTCCACAGGCATATATCCCTGTCCGGTTATTATCTTGAGCCGGGCTTCCTGTACAGTATCTGCAAATAAAAAGTATCCCTGCAATCTGATTATATTTTCATAGTAATCCTGCTCCTCCTTCTGCCCCGCCTTATTGATCACGAGAATACATGGAGTATTCTTCAAGTCAGTTGTCTCAAGGGAGCTTAATTTGCTGAGAGGATTTTTGACAGAAAGTTCGATATAAATCCGGCTTTCTGCCAGCACTACATTATTGTATGTATCCGAAAAAGCCCGTCTTTGATCGTTGAAAAAATGGACCGAGAACAGTTTTGATGAGAAAGATCTTGTTTCGTTTGGTCTGGCAAATATGTGGGCACGGCTACCATCACAGTTCGCATGGCAGAGGGAACAAATTATAAGGCTGCACAGAACACAATTGACATCACCGTTGTTCAGAAGGGAGCGAAGCTTGAAGTGTCAAGCCTTGCATATACAGCAACCTATGGTGATGAGGATATAGACCTTGGACTGACCACAGAGGGGGAGAGCGAGGTAATATATACAACAAGCAACAGCAATGTGGCAACTGCGGGGGCAGGAAAGCTTCACATCGTAGGTGTGGGTACAGCCACCATCAATCTGTCCATGGCAGCCAGTGCAAATTATCTGGCTAAGGATGTGGACATTTCAGTGACAATAGTGCCTGCAGAGCTTATAATTACAGCTGATGATAAGGAGACGGTATATGGTACAGATGCACCGGAATTTACTGTTTCATATTCAGGCTTTAAGAATGGGGACAGTGCCGGTAAGGTAGGGGTTCTTACCGGAACACTTGTCTTCCACTGTGACTATGCAAATGGTGATGATACATATGGAATAGCAGGAGCCTACGACATTGTGCCTGATGGACTGGCAGCTGGTAATTATACGATCACTTACAAGAAGGGAACTCTGACAGTTAAAAAGATAGAAAGCACTGTATCTATAGAAGATGTGGCAGAGAAGACCTATGGTGACGGAGCATTTGATCTCAGTGTGACCAGTACCGGAAGCAGGAATACACCGGTTTATACCAGCAGTGACACATCTGTACTTACAGTTGACGGATCAGGCAGAGTGGCTGTCAAGGGAGCCGGAACAGCAACAGTAACTGTGACAATACCGGAAGAAACCAACTATAGTTCAGCAGTTGGAAGTGTCACTATCATGGTAAAGAAGAAGACACTGGTTGTAACTGCAGAGGATAAGAATATCGATCAGGGTGATGCTGCACCAGCATATACAGTCACCTATGATGGCTTCGTAAATGGAGACAATGAGAATAATCTTGGCGGTGCTCTTGTATTCGACTGTGGTTATACGAAGACAGGTGGAGCAGGAAAGTATGCTATAATACCAGGTGGCCTTGAAAGTGATGATTACGACATTAACTATAAGAGTGGTGTCCTGACAGTTAAACGTGTAGACTCAGAGTCTGGCAAGCCAGGCACCGGAGATGGTTCAGGAAATGGCAAGCCGGACACAGGCAAGGGTGGTTCAGTCAAGACAGGCGATGAGGCAATGCCGGTCGTATGGATGTTTACGCTGCTTGGCAGTATGGGCGCAATCATCTTCTTATACAGAAAAAAAAGAGAACACTGATAAGTGAAGTTACAAAGAGGTAGAAATGCAATACAACAAAACCATATCATTTATATCAGAGAGACATCAGTATGTCATTCCGTTGGATGAGATACTATATGTAATGATGAAGAAACAAGATGCTTATATTCATACGGCAGACGGAAAGATACTAAAGACGAGAATGACTTTTGCTGAGGTTGAGGAAGCACTTGGGGACGATTTCATCAGGCTTAACAGGGGATGCCTTGTATCAGCTATGGCTGTATACAACATAGAGAAGCAGGTGATACTGAATAATGGTGAGGCACTTAATTATTCTGCAGCACGTAAGAAGGAGATACTGGAGAAATTTCAGAAAAAGCAGAAGCTCATTGTGGAGATGCTGTCGGACAAAGAAAATCCGGCTGATCATGAAGAATACCATGAGTATTACAAATGCTTTGACAATATCCCTATTGCATTTGCAGATATAGAAATGGTGTTTGATGAAGAAAACCGTGCAGTTGACTGGATATTCCGTTATGGAAATGAAGCCCTTGCACAGCTGGAGAATTGTACCCTTGAGGAACTTATTGGCAACCGATTTGGAAGCATCTTTGACAACATGGATCAGAAATGGCTGAGAAGCTATGAGCATTCCACGATCTATGGCGAAACACTTGAAATCATAGACTACAGTCCGGAGATAGACAAATACTTAAGAGTTATAAGCTTCCCTACGTTCAAGGGACATTGCGGCTGTATGTTATTTGACATATCAAAAACGAAGATTTCAGGAGAAAAATCAGCTGCTGATAATGCCGTGCTCATGTATCTGAAAAAAATGATGGAAATATAAGTGAACGAAACACTAAAACAGCCGGGAGGACTTTCGTTAAGAAAGCTCCCGGCTGTTTTTAGAAGAATAAGCGGGAATCCTCGGTAATTCAATTACCCAGGAGTTCACAAAATAATAGGTTTAGTCAACTGATACCAGCTCTATTTTGAAATTCAGCTCTTTGCCTGCCATCTCATGGTTGGCGTCAAATGTAATAGAGTCATTGTCCTTCTCAATTACCTTAACAAGAAACTGCTGTCCCATCTGGTTAGCAAGATATACCTGATTTCCAACTTCAAGGTTCTCAGCACCCGGCATTTCTGCAAGAGCTACCTTGATGATGGCTTCCGGATCTGGCATACCATATGCATCTTCCGGACGAAGATGTACATCAATGATGTCGCCCACCTTCATTCCTTCAACTGCCTGATCGAAACCAGGTATCATCTGTCCTGCACCACATACGAATTCGATAGGCTCGCCTCTGTCGTAGGATGAATCAAATTTTGTTCCGTCATTAAATGTTCCTGTGTAATGAACCTTACAGGTTCTTCCTGTGTTACTCATAGATAAAATTCTCCTTATAGTAATATGTTATAAATAAAATATTGCATATGCTCTTTCGTAGGATATGGTAGATTGTAACACGAAACAGGAGAGATGTGTATAGGCAGATTAAGCAGTATTAAGCAATTGTTTTTCAGATGAGCTGCTTCACTTTATAAACCTTGTAGAGTTTTGTCAATCTGTGATATACTATCACCGTTGCTACCCCTATACAGGCAGGGAAAGGGGGTGTTGACTTATAGATACTCTCATATCGTTTATCATTTCTGTTGTGGCGAGTGTAGTTGCCTACTACATATGCAAATGGTTGGATGGAAATGATTAAAGACGGCAACCAGCCTAAGGAATAAGCCACCTTGCCAAAACGGAATAGAAAACCCCACGAGTTCGCACCTCGCGGGGTTTTTGTTGACTTATAGAAGTCCTCTCATATCATTTTGCCTAGGCATAATATATCATATGCTGCAACCAATTTCAAGTATTCCTTTTTCTTCGTCAATATTTCAATATGTAAAAAAAGGATTGACAATCATATTTTATATTTTATAATGTAACAAGAAAGAAAATTTAATAAAGCTATAAACCGATGAAGGAGAGGAGTACCTCTTTACGATGTCTTCCAGAGAGCTGCGGTGGTGAGATGCAGTAGAATAGTAGGTTGGGAATGGACTCCTGAGGGCACAGTCAAATGCATTTGAACTATGCAGAGTATTCTGTGACGTGTGGCATACGTAAGTTGTCGTGAATATGAAGGTATTCAGCTAAGAGCATGGGTCGTTTCCATGAATTCAGGGTGGCACCGCGGATAACAAAGTATATTCGTCCTTGATAGATATTTAATATCTGTCAGGGACTTTTTTAATGCAAATAATTAAAATAGTCATGAAAACACCTCCTGACAGACAATCAGCTAATACCATATAGAAGTGCAGATGGACAGGTATTCAATGAAAGGAGAAAAACCATGATCAAAGAAGCTATTGTAAAAATTGTAAACAAAGAGGATCTTACATACCAGGAAGCCTATGATGTAATGAATGAAATAATGAGTGGTGAGACAACACCAACCCAGAATGCAGCCTTTCTTGCGGCACTCTCAACCAAAAGTGCAAAGGCAGAGACAACAGATGAGATCGCAGGCTGTGCAGCAGCCATGAGAGATCATGCCACAAAGGTTGATACCGGAATGGATATATTTGAGATCGTAGGAACAGGCGGTGACAATGCACAGAGCTTTAATATTTCCACAACAGCAGCTCTTGTGGCAGCAGCCGGTGGCATGAAGGTTGCAAAGCACGGAAACAGAGCAGCCTCATCTCTCTGTGGAACAGCAGATTGTCTTGAGGCGCTTGGTGTAAATATAAATCAGGATCCTGAGAAGTGTGTAGAGCTTCTTAAGGAAGCAGGAATGTGCTTCTTCTTCGCACAGAAGTATCACTCATCAATGAAGTATGTTGGAGCCATAAGAAAAGAGCTTGGCTTCAGAACAGTATTTAATATTCTTGGACCACTTACTAATCCGGGAAGCCCTAAGATGCAGCTTCTTGGTGTATATGATGAATATCTTGTAGAGCCACTGGCACATGTTCTCATAAATCTTGGTGTCAAGCGCGGAATGGTTGTATATGGTATGGATAAGCTGGATGAGATATCACTAAGCGCTCCCACCAAGATCTGTGAGTTCAAGGACGGCTGGTTCAAGACATATGTCATAAATCCGGAGGACTTTGGATTTGAGAAATGCACAAAGGATGAGCTTAAGGGTGGTACTCCTGCTGAGAATGCGGAGATCACAAGAAATATCCTTAAGGGTGAAAAGGGACCAAAGAGAAATGCTGTTCTTATGAATGCCGGAGCGGCTCTCTATATAGGAGGAAAGGCAGAGAACTTCAAGGCAGGTATAGAACTTGCTGCAGAGATCATTGATTCAGGTAAGGCTGCAGAGACCCTTGAGAAATTCATTGAGGTCAGCAACCGCTAATATTTAGGACGGGCAAAAGTAAGACCATCAATCAAAACAATAAATACCGGCAATGATGAAAATGCGATCACTGTATCAGGCAGGACATTGCAGCATGTCACAATGGAAAACAAAATCACATAAAGGAGAATGAAATGTCAATTCTTGCAGAGCTGGCAGCATATGCCACATACAGAGTAGAACAGGCTGAGAAACAGATGTCTCTCTGTGATATCAAAAAAATTGCAGAGGGTATGCCAAAAGGAAAATTTGAATTTGAAAATGCACTTTCCGGAAAGGAGCTTTCGTTCATTTGCGAATGTAAAAAGGCGTCACCTTCAAAGGGGGTCATCGCAGAGGATTTCCCTTATGCAGAGATTGCGGAGGAGTACGAAAAGGCAGGTGCCGACTGCATATCAGTCCTCACGGAGCCTAAGTGGTTCCTTGGAAAGAATGAGTATCTGAAGGAGATCACCGAAAGGGTAAGTATCCCATGTATCAGAAAGGATTTCACAGTAAACGAGTACATGATATACGAGGCGAAGCTTCTGGGGGCATCGGCAGTGCTTCTCATCTGCTCCATACTTACCGGGGAACAGATAAAGAAATATATTGGCATATGTGATGAGCTTGGCATGAGTGCACTGGTGGAAGTACACGACGAGGCAGAGATTGCCATGGCAGTCAATGCCGGTGCAAGGATCATCGGGGTAAATAACCGGAACCTCAAGGATTTCTCCGTGGACACTGGAAATAGCAGAAGGCTTCGGGCACTGGTGCCGGAGAATGTGATATTTGTAGCAGAGAGTGGAGTGAAGACGGCAGAGGATATAAGAGCGTTGAGAGCCGCCGGGGTAAATGCTGTATTGATAGGTGAAGCACTTATGAGAGCTGACGACAAGAAACAAAAGCTTGATGAATTGAAAGCCTGACAGAATATAGGTGTGGAAAAAGAAGCTGGAATAAAAATATGTGAGGAAGGCGTAGAGATATTAGCTTCAAATAAACAAATATTTATAGAATTAAGATTCTAAGGAATAAAGACTTTGCAATATGAAAAAAATGAGAGACATGGAGGATTAATGACGAGAATAAAGCTATGTGGCCTGACAAGGATTCAGGATATAGAAATTGCAAATAAACTAAAGCCGGAATACATAGGCTTCATTTTCTGGGACAGAAGCAGCAGAAATGTCAGTGCAATACAGGCAGCAAGGCTAAAGGGAAAACTTGATCCGGAGATAAAGGCTGTAGGAGTATTTGTCAATGCTCCGGCTGAACAGGTAATAAGCTATCATAATGTCGGTATCATAGACATAGCACAGCTTCATGGAAATGAAAATGAGGAATATATAAAGAAGCTTCACGATGCAGGGCTTACAGTAATAAAGGCATTTAAGATGAAGAAGACCGGCGAGAACATAAACCTGGCAGGCAATGGGAACACCGAGATACCTGAAAAGCCTACAGGCGATGCAATCACCGAGATACCTGAAAAGCCTACAGGCGATGTAATCACTGAGACATCTGGAAAATCAACAGATGATGTAATTACAGAAGCAGTAAAAAGCTCTGCAGATTATATAATGTTCGATCCGGGAAAGGGCGAGGGAGCAACCTTTAACTGGCAGCTCATAAAAGGTATTAAGAGAGAATTCTTTCTGGCAGGAGGACTGACTCCGGAGAATATAGAAAAAGCGGTTGAGACAGTTCAGCCATTCGCAGTGGACGTAAGCTCAGGAATCGAAACAGGTGGACACAAAGACCCGGATAAGATGGCAGCTTTCGTAAAAAGCACAAGGGTGCTTTAGTGGAAGCTCATATATACATATAAAACAGTCCATAGAAAAATAAGCAGGACTGATTATATGTATATATGAGCAATAAAAAAGCAAAAAAAATCAATCTCAATAGGAAGGAGACATAAAGATGACAAATACAAAAGGAAGATTTGGTATTCATGGTGGACAGTACATTCCGGAGACACTTATGAATGCAGTTATAGAGCTGGAGGAAGCATACGATCATTACAAGAATGATCCGGAATTTAACAAAGAGCTTACAGAGCTTTTAAATGAATATGCAGGAAGACCTTCAAGATTATATTACGCAGAAAAGATGACAAAGGATCTGGGTGGAGCAAAGGTCTACTTAAAGAGAGAAGACCTGAACCACACGGGAGCCCACAAGATAAATAACGTACTTGGACAGGCACTGCTTGCCAAGAAGATGGGCAAGACAAGGCTTATTGCCGAGACCGGTGCAGGACAGCACGGAGTTGCCACAGCTACAGCAGCCGCCCTTATGGGAATGGAATGTGTAGTATATATGGGCGAAGAGGATACCAAGAGACAGGCACTTAACGTGTACCGTATGAAGCTTCTCGGAGCAGATGTAGTCCCTGTTAAGAGCGGAACCGCAACTCTTAAGGACGCCGTGTCAGAGGCCATGAGAGAGTGGACATCAAGGATCAGCGATACTCACTATTGCCTTGGCTCTGTAATGGGACCACATCCTTTCCCAACTATCGTTCGTGATTTTCAGGCAGTTATATCCAAGGAGATCAAGGAACAGATCATGGAGAAGGAGGGAAGACTTCCTGACGCAGTTATCGCATGTGTTGGAGGCGGTTCAAATGCCATTGGTTCCTTCTACAATTTCATTGAGGACGAGGGCGTCAAGCTCATAGGCTGTGAGGCTGCCGGAAGAGGAATAGATACATTTGAAACAGCGGCTACAGTAAATACAGGAAGCCTGGGAATATTCCACGGCATGAAGTCTTACTTCTGCCAGGACAAATACGGGCAGATCGCACCGGTATATTCAATCTCAGCCGGACTTGACTATCCGGGTGTGGGACCTGAGCATGCATACCTTCACGACATAGGTCGTGCAGAATATGTGCCGATCACAGACGACGAGGCAGTTGAGGCATTTGAGTACCTTGCAAAGACTGAGGGAATAATCCCTGCAATAGAGTCTGCCCACGCCGTTGCATACGCCAGAAAGCTGGCACCGACCATGGACAAGGATCAGATAATAGTAGTTACAATATCAGGCAGAGGCGATAAGGACTGTGCAGCTATCGCCAGATACAGAGGAGAGAACATTTATGAGTAAGATAGCAGAAGCATTTAAGAACGGAAAAGCATTTATACCTTTTATTACCTGTGGTGATCCGGATCTTGACACCACCAAGCTTGTTGTAAAGGAGATGGCTGCAAATGGTGCCGACCTTATTGAGCTTGGAATACCATTTTCAGATCCTACGGCAGAAGGCCCTGTTATCCAGGGAGCAAATATCAGAGCGTTGAGTAACGGAGTTACAACCGATGATGTATTTGCAATGGTTAAGGACTTAAGAAAAGAAGTAACCATACCTATGGTATTCATGACCTATGCAAATGTAATATTCTCCTATGGTGCAGAGAAATTCATCTCAATCTGTAAGGAGATCGGCATAGACGGTCTTATCCTTCCGGACATCCCTTATGAGGAGAAGGGAGAGTTCCTCGACGTCTGTGAGAAATACGATGTAGACCTTATCTCAATGGTAGCCCCTACATCAGGTGACAGGATCGCCATGATCGCGGCAGAGGCAAGGGGCTTCATCTATGTTGTGTCAAGTCTCGGTGTTACAGGTGTGAGAAGTGAGATAAAGACAGATATAAATTCCATCGTTGATATAATCAGGGCAAATACCGACGTGCCATGTGCTATAGGCTTCGGTATCTCAACACCTGAGCAGGCAAAGGTTATGGCAGCAGAGGCAGACGGCGTTATCGTTGGATCAGCCATAATCAAGCTCCTTGAGAAATACGGCAAGGATGCACCAAAGTATGTTGGGGAGTACGTTAAGAGTATGAAGGAGGCATGTCATGTATCCTGAACTTAAGGCAGTAAAGGAAATTGTAGCGTCAGGTGACTACAGAAGAATACCTGTATGCATAGAAATTTTGTCAGACAGATACACTCCCATAGAAGTTACCAGAAGACTTAGGGAGGTAAGCCGCCAGTGCTATCTTCTTGAGAGTGCGGGACAGAGTGAGAACTGGGGACGCTATACATTCCTTGGATATGACCCGATCCTTGAGGTGACCTGCAACAACGGAACTGTAACTGTGAAGGAGACTGTTGATGGCAGTGGCAAGATTATAAGCAGCGAGAAGACCACCCATCCCGGAAATGTATTGAGGAAAATTATTGCTGAACACAGGACAGCAGTGGTTCCGGGTATGCCTACATTTACAGGTGGTCTTGTGGGATATTTCTCATACGATTACATAAAGTACAGCGAGCCGAAGTTAAAGCTTGCCGATCATGGCGAGGGAGACTTTAAGGACATGGATCTCATGCTGTTTAACGACGTCATTGCATTTGACAATTTTAAACAGAAGATATACCTGATCACAGGAGTAAAGACAGAGGATATTGAAAATTCCTACGTTAAGGCAGAAGACAGATTAAAGAGGCTCGCAGAGCTTATCAAGAATGGTAAGAAGAAGGAGTTTAAGCCCCTTAAGCTTAAGACAGAGATCAGACCACAATTTTCAAAGGAACAGTATATGGATATGGTGGAAAAGGCGAAGGACTATATCCATGAGGGAGACATATTCCAGGTGGTATTGTCCAATCCAATGAGAGCTGAGGCAGAGGGCAGCCTGTTTGATACCTACAGAGTTTTAAGAACTACAAATCCATCCCCATACATGTTTTATTTCTCCAGTGATGACATTGAGATCGCCGGAGCTTCGCCGGAGACCCTTGCGAAGCTTGATAAGGGAAGGATAAGCACATTCCCATTGGCAGGCACCAGACCAAGGGGGAAGACACCTGAGGATGACATTGCCACAGAGAAGGAGCTTCTTGCAGATGAGAAGGAGCTGGCTGAACACAATATGCTGGTGGATCTGGGAAGAAATGATATAGGAAAGATAAGCAAGATCGGTTCGGTCCATGTGGAGAAGTATATGGAGATAGAGAGATACTCCCATGTAATGCACATAGGTTCAACAGTTGTGGGGGAGATCCGTGATGATATGGATTGCGTTGACGCAGTTGACGCTATACTTCCTGCCGGCACTCTGTCAGGTGCACCTAAGTTCCGTGCCTGCGAGATAATAGAGGAGCTTGAGCAGAGCAAGCGAGGCATATACGGTGGAGCCATAGGCTACATTGATTTCGCAGGAAATCTTGACGTGTGCATAGCCATAAGGCTTGTATATAAGAAGAACGGCAGCATATGCATCAGATCCGGGGCAGGTATCGTCAGCGATTCAAATCCTGCAAAGGAAGCTGAGGAATGTGTAAATAAGGCAAGGGCAGTGGTAGACGCTGTGAAGCTTGCGGAGGGAGGTCTGGAATAATGATATTACTGATAGATAATTATGACAGCTTCTCATACAATGTGTACCAGCTTGTGGGCAGCGTCAACAGTAATGTGAAGGTTATAAGAAACGATGACTGCACAGTGGAGGAGATCGAGAAAATGTCTCCCGAAGCCATAATCATATCTCCGGGCCCGGGAAGACCTGAGGACGCCGGAGTATGTATAGATGTGATAAAGTATTTTGCCGGCAAGGTTCCTATACTTGGAATATGCCTGGGACACCAGGCAATATGCCAGGCTTTTGGCGCTACAGTAACCTATGCCAAGGAGCTTATGCATGGAAAGAGGAAGGAAATGATCAAAACCTGCGAAAGCACTGTATTTGCTGGGTTGCCGGAGCGTTTCTACGCAGCAAGATATCATTCCCTTGCAGTTGACCCTGCGACCCTTCCAAAGGAACTTAAGGTCACAGTTGTAAGCGAAGACGGAGAGGTAATGGCTGTGGAGCACACAGAGTATCCTGTATTCGGACTCCAGTTCCACCCGGAATCCGTAATGACAGATGACGGCAGGATCATGATAGAGAATTTCCTGAAGAGCGTTAAATAATCAACTTGGCATTACTCCTATCCAACAGGGATCAGGGTGAGGTTATTGAGAGAAAATAATATTGTGAAAAATTAGATTAAAAATTATAATGTCTGTGGCATTTTCCTCACCCAGCTATTTTACAAAACATTTTCATGAGATAATGGGTTGCACCCCTAAGGAATACCATGGGAGAATAAAATAGAAAAATTTTTAATGAACTGGTGTAGGGTTTGTTGACTGCAAAAAATATGGTGGGTAAGAATATATAATGTCAAGTATAGAAGGTCATAGAAAATAATTCACAGATTATGGGAGATATAGATGGAAAGAGATAATATTCTTGGGGCACTGATAGGTCTTGTGGGGGCTACAAGTAATTCCGGCAAGACAGCCGACACCGACAGGATCGTCGCAGAGGCAGTGCTTGCGGTTGCAAAATATGATTATAAAAAAAGTAAGGATGAAATAAATGAAGTGATCAGGAAGATACACGATGAGAAGTATCGTATCTCCCCGGGCTGTTCTTCCTGTTCAGTTCCCTGCGGGAATACCTCAGACCGTGACATGACGGGCTTCTGGGATTGCAGTGATGAGGAAAAAGGCTGGAAGCTTGATATCATAGAAATGCTTGGAGACATTGCAGAAAAATATATTGATGGCAGTATGCCTCAGTTGTCAGAGTCATTTTACCGGGGAATATTTTATCTGGGATATGACATGAATGAGGAAATGTATAAGGACGTTAAGGCAGAGCTTTCTGAAGAAGAGAAGGAGATAATCAAATGAAGATGAAACATGTAGCGATACTTGGGGCAGGTGCCGTAGGTGCCTATATGATATGGGGACTTTCAAACAAATCGGGCATAAGTCTTGGAGTTGTTGCAGAGAATGATAGAAATAAGAGACTTAAGGATAAGGGAATCACCATAAACGGAACAGTTTACCATCCTGAGGTGTGGACTCCGGAGGAGGCATACAATGTAGATCTTTTGATCGTATGCCTGAAATATGGTGCATTGCCTGCAGCAATGGACAGCATAAAGAGAGTCGTGGGAAATAACACTACAGTCATGAGTCTCATGAATGGCGTTGACAGTGAAGAAATCATTTCCGCACAGGTTGGAGAAGGTCATGTGTTGTATTCCTTGATTAAGGTGGCGTCCCACAGAGAGGACGATAATTTCTGCTTCGATCCGGAGACGACCATAGGAATTATATTTGGAGAGAAAAATGCTCCTTATGACAGTGAGAGAGTTCGTGGGATTGAAGAGTTATTTGCAGATACAGGATTACATTACAACTCATCCGAACACATAATAGAAGAGGTGTGGAGCAAATTCAGGCTGAATGTGTGCAACAACCTTCCCCAGGCAATACTGGGTGCGGGAGTTGGCTGCTACAATGACAGCGTACATATGAAAGCCATAAGCGACGGACTTCGGGGCGAGCTTGAAGCAATCGCCAAGGCGAAGGGGATAGACATGACCAAGGCTTCGGGACCATCAGTACACGGAAGTCCTGTTCCGCCGTCTGCTAGATATTCTACCCTGCAGGATATTGACGCCGGACGAAAGACCGAGATAGATATGTTCTCGGGGGCATTAATCCGAATGGGCAGGGAGCTTGGGATACCAACGCCTTACAATGAGTACACCTACCATATGATAAAGGCATTGGAAGAAAAGAACGAAGGAAAGTTCGACTACGAAGGAAGAACAACGGAACACACCTGTTCGCTATAAAACAAGTGGGGCACAGTTCAGGAAATCCTGTCACTGTGCCCCACTTGTAGAAAACAAAATACTAATCTATATATTTATCTTCTTATTTAAAACACTTATAAAAATTCCTATTAAGATCTAATCACTTTAAGCTTCCTGTTTCTTAGCTGTGAAGAGCTTCTTTAAGCAGCTGAATGCAACAAGTACACCAAGAACCATAAGAAGGATGGCAACTATGAACTGGAGACCGTCCACAAGAAGTGTTGCCTGACCTGACACCATATTTCTTACAAGTGCTATGGTCTTCTGTACAAGAGCTGTAAAGGTTACAGCAAGCATGATGAACATTGGTGCGTAGAGAGTCCAGCCGGTTCTTCCTGTTGTCTTAAGAAATACAGCAAGGGCAATGAGAACCAGAGCTGCAAGAAGCTGGTTAGCTGAACCGAATAATGGCCATACATTGTTGTATCCGCCAAGTGTAAGGAGATAACCGAAGAACAATGTTATAACAGTTGCAAAATATTTATTTGTAAGTACTTTCTGCCATACAGGCATCTTGGATGTATCTGTTGTGTCACCGTAGAATAATTCCTGGAATGACATACGGCCTATTCTTGCTACTGAGTCAAGAGATGTAAGTGCAAGGGCAGATACACACATTGTCATGAATACAGTTGCAACATGTACTGGGAGACCCAGCTTCTCAAGAAATCCTGCAACACCTGTTGAGAATATTGAAAATGGTGTTCCGTCAGGCTTTGTGCCATTTACAGCAACAGCACCCACAACAACTAATGCAACTATACCGAGAAGTGACTCAACGATCATGGCGCCATAGCCAACCATTGGCATATCCTTCTCGTTGCTTATGGTCTTTGATGAAGTTCCTGATGATACAAGGCTGTGGAAACCTGATACAGCACCACAGGCTATGGTTACGAACAATGTAGGGAAGATGTAGCTTCCATTTACATTGAAACCATTAAAGGCATTAAGCTCCATTGAAGGGTGAGCAACGAATACACCAACAACTGCACCGATTATCATGCCCAGAAGCATGAAGGTTGTCATGTAATCTCTAGGCTGCATAAGAAGCCACATTGGCATTACTGATGCAAGGAAAAGGTAAGCCATTACGATGTAGATCCATGCTGTCTTTGAAGCAGTCATAGGAAGCACCATACCAAGGGCGAACATTCCCACAAGAAGCGCAACAGCAACAACTGCACGGACACCTTCATTCATTTTAACATGCTTCTGTATCAGACCAAATATGATGGCAACTACTATGAAGAGCATTGATATTGAGGCGGCGGAAGCATTTGCATTCTTAGTTGCTGCTGAAAATGCTTCGGTTCCGGCACCGGTACTCATGAAGGTTCCGGCAACCATATCTGTAAATGCTGCGATAACCAGCAATGTGAAGAGCCAGCAGAATAACATGAACAGCTTTCTTCCGAACCTTCCTATGTACTTCTCAATGATCATACCCATTGACTTTCCTTCGTTTTTAACTGATGCGTACAGAGAACCAAAGTCCTGTACGGCACCGAAGAATAATCCACCAACCAGTAACCACAGAAGAACAGGTACCCAGCCAAATACTGATGCAAGTATTGGTCCGGTTACAGGACCTGCACCGGCTATTGATGAAAACTGGTGTGAAAATACGGTGAACTTGGAAGATGGAACATAATCCTGTCCATCTTCATGGGTGTAAGCAGGGGTCTTGGCCTTTGGATCAAGCCCCCATTTCTTTGCAAGCCATCTTCCATAGAAAAGATAGCCGGCACCTAAAACTACGATTCCGATCAATACTATTACTAATCCATTCATCTCTTTTTTCCGTCAACTGACGGCTCCTTTCTTAAGAATATATATATGCAAAGAGTAAACAAAAAAGAAATTAAAAAAGGCTCCCGTCTTTATTAAACATAAAGACGAAAGCCTGTAACTTCCGCGATACCACTTTATTTGCCATTTGAAATAAATGACCTCTCATGCCCCATCTCTGAAACTGCACACAGTTCTCGAAATAAGTTTCCTTTTAACGGTGGAAGACCGGTGACACCTAATGTTCATCACCTATCGTGAAGAAATTCAGTGCACTGCTCGCAGAGGATAATCATCATGGACATACACTGCTTCACACCACCCAGCAGCTCTCTGAAGTATTCAATCTACAATGACCGTATTCTGTTCTTTGCATTTGCTCTTTGTTCGACACCTAAACTACTCCTGTAGATTTGAAATGTCAATAGTTTTTTT
>ERZ1034920.1285-NODE-1285-length-16620-cov-75.910474_pt1 | contig 16620 bp, 20 predicted proteins | sample MGYA00520688_ERZ1034920 | MGnify/ENA primary metagenome ERZ1034920 (study PRJEB33766, sample SAMN09781785) | gut metagenome | biome: gut microbiome | host: Homo sapiens | place: Madagascar | study: EMG produced TPA metagenomics assembly of the PRJNA485056 data...
ATGAAATGTTTGAAGAATCGACAAACAAAGGAATCCAGATGGGTATCAAGCAAGGAATTGAACAAGGTAGTGAGAAAAAAGAGCTTGAGATGTATCGAAAAATGATGGACAAGGGATTTGAAATTAAAACTATCGCATCAATTTTCTCAGTGAGTGAAGAATCAATTAAAAAGTTATTGATGAAAGCTTGATTGAAATGAATGCACATATCGTATGCATTCTTTACAAAGTATTGAGGTGATGTAAAAGTGTGTAGAGCATTAGATGAAATGTTTGAAGAATCGACAAACAAAGGAATCCAGATGGGTATCAAGCAAGGAATTAAACAAGGAATTGAGCAAGGCATTGAGCGTGGTGTAAAAAATACACAAATCAAAATAGCGATTAAAATGCTTGTAAGAAATAATCAAACGCTTGAAGAAATCTCTGAGATTGTTGGTTTAGATTTAAATACATTAAGAGAACCAAAAAAGTGTATTTAATTGAAATACTATTGATGAAAACTTAGATATTGTAGTATAATCTTTTTGGGAATGAAGTTCTCCCTTAGTTTAAAACTAAAACCGCTTTTTATAGGCTGATGACTTCTGTGTTTTTTAACGCGGAAACCATCAGCTTTTCTGCGTTTTGAAAGGAGAGATAAAATGCTGATCAGTTTATCTTATATTTTTCTTGTAGGAATGTTTCTATCTTGGATCTGTAAAAAGGTGGAATTACCTGGACTATTAGGAATGATATTTACGGGGATTCTTTTAGGACCTTATTGCCTTGGCTTAATTGATTTATCTCTATTAAATATTTCTAGTGAATTAAGAAAAATTGCATTAATTATTATATTGATGAGAGCTGGATTGAATCTAGATTTAAGTGATTTAAAAAGAGTTGGAAGACCTGCTATATTGATGTGTTTTGTGCCGGCCTGTTTTGAGATTGTTGGAATGATTTTGTTGGCACCAAAATTATTAGGAATTTCTTTGTTAGATGCTGCCATTATGGGAAGTGTTGTTGCAGCTGTAAGTCCTGCCGTCATTGTTCCGAAAATGTTACAACTTATGGATGAAGGATATGGGACAAAAGAAAGTATTCCTCAATTGATTTTGGCAGGAGCTAGTGTAGATGATGTTTTTGTGATTGTGATGTTCACAGCATTTCTTGGTTTAGCCCAAGGAGAAAGTATAAATATATTAAGTTTTGTGAATATTCCACTATCCATTCTAACTGGCATTATATGTGGTGCATTATTAGGTAAAGGATTCGCAATTTTCTTTAAGAAAAATCATATGCGAGATACTGTAAAGATTTTAATTCTACTAAGTGTGGCATTTATTCTAGTGACACTTGAGGATGCTTTACCAATTCCATTTTCAGGATTAATTGCGATTATGTTTATGGGAATTTTCCTTCAAAGAAATCATTCTGTTGCATCCAAACGACTATCCGTTAAATTTAATAAGTTATGGGTAGGTGCTGAAGTCTTATTATTTGTATTAGTTGGAGCATGTGTAAATATTTCTTATGCACTAAAAGCAGGCATGATGGCTATTCTGTTAATATTTGGAGTACTTTTATTTAGAATGCTTGGTGTATTTATTTGTTTATTAAAAACGTCATTAAGTAAAACAGAAAGATTATTTTGTATGATCGCATATTGTCCAAAGGCAACTGTGCAAGCAGCGATTGGATCCGTTCCTTTAGCTGCAGGACTAGGATGTGGGCAAATTGTATTGACTGTTGCTATTTTATCCATCTTGATTACTGCACCATTAGGTGCATTTATGATTGAACATACATATAAAAAATTATTAAAAAAGAACAAAGATTTGAATTAGTCTTTGTTCTTTTCGTATATTACCTTTAAGCCTTTGAAAATTAAGTTTGGATCATACACATCTATTGATTTTGTGTAGTTACAAACAATTCTTCCTAAACCACCTGTCGCAATAACCTTCATGTCTTTGCCAACTTCTTTTTTAAATTGAGCAATTGTATATTCAACTCCACCTAAGAATTGATAAAATACACCAGCCTGCATTTCTGTTTGTGTATTTCTTGCCAAGATAGTTTTAGGACGTTTGATCTCAATTTCAGGAAGTTGTGCAGTTTGTCCCCATAAGGCATTGGCACCTGTTTCAATACCAACACCAATGGCCCCTGCTTTAAAACAACCATTTTCATCTACATAATCATAAGTAGTAGCTGTTCCAAAATCGGCAACTAGAATAGGTCCTCCATATTCATTAAATGCACCAGCGCAATCTGCGATACGGTCTGCACCGACATTTCGTGGATTTTCTAATTGAACACTTATTCCACTTTTAACTCCAGGTCCTACAATAAGGGGTTCTATACCTACGAATTTTTTGATTCCATTTGTGAAAGAGTGCATCATCTTTGGAACAACACTTGAGACAATAACTGCATCAATTTGTTTTTCATGTACATTAGAACGATCCAAAAAGTTTTTTAACATAAAACCATATTCATCACTCGTTCTTCTTACTTTTGTTGTTAATCGATATGTACCAATTAAATCATCCTTATCAAAAATACCGATAGTTATGTTTGTATTTCCAATGTCTACTGTTACAAGCATATTATTTCTCCATCTCAATTTCTTTCATTGTTTCTAGAATTTTATATCCTAATTCTTCTTTTGAACATTTAGGTAAATGTTTTGTTTCATTTTTTCTAAGTAAAGTTACAACATTTGTATCTGTCTGAAAACCAGCACCACGAGTAAATAGATTGTTCGCAATCAACATATCACAATTTTTAGATTCTAGTTTCTTACGTGCATTTTCCTCTAAATTTTGTGTTTCCATCGCAAAACCGCAAATGACTTGATTCTCTTTTTTGTGCTGTCCAATATATGCTAAAATATCTGGATTTTTTACAAAATGAAAAGTAACCTCTTCATCTGACTTTTTGATTTTTTGATCCGCAACCATTTCGGGCCTGTAATCCGCAACAGCAGCAGCCATAATAATGTAGTTTTGATCATCGAGTCTTGATGTAATCGCATCAAACATATCTTGAGCACTTGTCACGTGTACCATATTTACATCCTTAAGATCTTCTAAAGCCGTAGGACCTGCAACTAATGTTACATTAGCACCTAGTGCTTTGGCAGCTTTTGCGATCGCATATCCTTGTTTACCACTTGAATGATTGCTTAAAAAACGAACAGGATCTAAAGCTTCTTGTGTTGGACCTGCAGAAATTAAAACATTCTTTCCTTTTAATGTTTGTTCCATTTCAAATTCATGATCAATGCAAGCCACAATATCTTGTACATCAGCAAGCTTACCTTTTCCAGTATCATTACATGCCAAATGACCTACAACAGGTTCTACAAACTTATATCCAAGTTCTTTGGCTAGTTTGATATTTCTTTGTGTGACCTCATTTTCATACATATGAACATTCATTGCTGGGCAAATTAATTTTTTTGTATGACAAGCTAGAAAAGTTGTTGAAACAATATCATCGGCAATTCCATGAACGACTTTGGCAATAATATTAGCCGTCGCAGGAACTAATACCATGATATCAGCCCATTTAGCTAAAGTAATGTGGGCAATTGGATCTTCATTGGTTTCATCAAACAAAGAAACTTCACATTTATATTTACTTAATGATTCAAAGTTGATTGGTTTGACAAATTCTTGTGCATGTTCTGTCATGACCACTTTGATTTCGTAATCTTTTTTGGATAATTTGCTGACAAGATCACAAGCTTTGTAGGCTGCAATACCACCAGACACTCCTATAACAACATGTTTTTTCATGATTGATTCTCCTTTGTGAATAAAATCACGTATCGATTTTTCACTAAGACATTATCCCATATGAATCCATCGTTTTCAAGCAACAATAAAGTATTCACTAAGGATATTTTAACTTCTAAAACCTAAATTTTAAAAAAGTGTTTATTTTTCTTGGCATATGGTAAAATGAACGCATGAAAATAATTGTTGCGAGTGACTCTTTTAAGGGATGTATGTCCTCAAAAGAAGTTGAAGAAAGTATAAAAAAAGGAATATTAAAGGCAAATGATGCACATGAAGTTTTAACCTTTCCTATGGCTGATGGTGGAGAAGGTACCGCCATGGTATTTTGCGATATTATTAAAGGAAAGATGATTGATGTATTAACTACGGATGCCTATGGTAAAAATGTATTTACGAAATATTGTATTTCTCAAGACGGAAATTTGGCTGTGATGGACGTAGCTAGTTGCATAGGATTGAATATGACACCAAAAGAGAAAAGAAATCCGATGATCGCATCAAGTAAGGGTGTGGGTATCATGATGAAGGATGCACTATCTAGAGGATGTAAAAAAATTATTATTGGTTTAGGTGGTAGTGCAACAAACGATGGTGGCATGGGAGTTTTAAGTGAATTCGGAGTTCGCTTTTATAATTCAAAAAGAGAATTACTTGTACCCAGTGTATATGCTCTTAGCCAAATTGCCTTTGTTGATAAGCGTTATGCAAGACTTCCAAAAGATGTAGAAATTATTTGTGCTTGTGATGTGAAAAATCATTTGTTAGGTAAAAATGGAGCTACTTATGTTTTTGGTAAACAAAAAGGTATCTATTTAAATCAGATGTCTGAAGTTGAAAGAGGTATGGCTCACTATTGTATGAAATTGAAACAAACATTTCACGTAAATGTGAATGAATTTGAAGGCTCAGGCGCAGCCGGAGGTATAGGCAGTGTATTATTAGGGGTTATGCAGGCAAAAAGAGTTTCAGGTATCGATTTAGTTGTTGAATATTCAGGCTTAAAAGAACATCTTCAAAATGCGGACTTAGTCATTACCGGAGAAGGACAAACCGATGCGCAGACATTATATGGAAAGCTACCGTTAGGTATTGCACATTTGGCAAGATCTTATAGTGTTCCATGTGTTTGTTTAAGTGGGGCTTTAGGCTTAGGCTATCAATCCCTATATGATGAAGGTATGATTGGAATTTTTTCGAGTGCTGATCGTGCCATGTCCTTTCAAATGGCTCTACAAACGGGAAGTGAGAAATTAGAGGCATTGGCCTTTAGTTTAACTAAATTTATGGATGGTATTAGAAAGTAGGTTTTTAGATGAAAAAGATAATAACATTACTATGTACATTTGTGCTTTGTATAGGACTTGTTGGGTGTGGATCTAAAACGCCTTTTGAAATTAAAGAAATTAGTGCAACAAAACTACAAAAGAAATTAGACAATAAAGATTCATTTGTGTTAATTATTGAAAGAGAGAATTGTCCTTATTGTGAGGCTTTACAAGAATATATCGACAAAACAAAAGATGAACATCCAAATCTAGTTTTATATAAGATTGATTCAACAGATTATGGCTTTAGTAAAATTAGTCAGGATTCTAAGCAGCTACAAAGTTCTACAAAAGATGGAAAGATTCTTTTGGATATGGCTCCATATTTTCTATATACACCAACACTTTATGTGATTGAAAATGGTAAGGCAAAACATGCTGGAATTGGATATAACGAAAGTGATAATTCAATTAGTTTATGGGATGTGGATTCAACTATTGATTTCGATTTGGCAGATACACAAGAATTTTGGGAGTTTTTAGAAACATATGAATAAGAAAAATATTACGATTATTGCGACAGGTGGAACAATTGCTGGACGTGGCAGTGTTGGTAAAAGTGCAAATTATCAAGCAGGCACTTTCGATGTGGAAGAAATCGTACAAAGCATTCCGCAAATTCGTGATTTGGCAAATTTAAACACGATTCAATTATATAATGTAGACTCGAATGATATGGGGATAGATAAATGGGTTGAATTAAGAAAAATTTGTCATGAATTAGAAAAAAATCGTTATGTAGATGGAATTGTCATTACACATGGAACGGATACTCTAGAAGAAACGGCCTTCTTTTTAAATCTTACTTTAGCATGTCATAAACCAGTTGTCTTAACTGGTTCAATGCGTCCTGCAACTGCAACAAGTGCAGATGGTCCAATGAATTTATATCAAGCAGTAGCTTTGGCATGTCATATGGAAGCTTGGCAAGCTGGTGTTTTAGCTGTTATTTCAGATACGATCTATTCAGGAAGAGACTTACAAAAGACAAATAGTTATAAAACAGATGCATTTAAAATGGGGGAATTTGGTTCGCTAGGATATATGCGTGATGATCATGTATACCTATTAAATTCGCCATTTAAAAAACATACATTTCAAACGATTTTTTCAAAAATGGAATTTGAAGATTTGCCTAAAGTAGAAATTTTTTATGTACATACAGACTCGGATCCAGAATTATTAGAATACATGTTAAATAAGTATGATGGTTTAGTTTTAGCAGGTACAGGTTCAGGAAATTATTCTACAAAGATAAAAGAGGTTTTAGAAACCTATGCAGGAAATTGTACAATTGTTCGTGCAAGCCGTGTATTAGAAGGTGCTGTTTTTGATTCAGATGTGTTTGATTCAAAGAAAGTAACCATTCCTGCTTATAAGTTTTCAGCACAGAAAGCTAGGATTTTGTTGATGCTTGCGCTAAATTGTACTAAAAACCATGAAACAATCAAATCATTCTTCCAAGAATATTGAAAAAACTTTTCTTGTATTGTAAATAATTTTGTAAATGCTATAATAATTTATAGACTATTACAAGACAGGAGGTTATTATGCAGCAATTAGAAAATAACGCATTTTTTTGGCAAAAGTTAGATACGCTTCTATTATCAAGTAGTTGTACAATTGACCGTCCAAAAGGAAGTGCTCATTATAAATTCACTAATTTGATTTATCCTGTAGACTACGGTTTCCTTTCAGATACATTTGGCTCAGATCAAAAACCAATTGATGTTTTCAAAGGTTCTATCGCAACAAATAATGTGGATGCGATTGCGATTACGGCAGATATTCTGAAAAAAGATTGTATTGTTAAATTATTAGTGGGTTGTACAGAGGAAGAAACAATGCGTATTCTAGAATTCTTAGATCAAACAGAATTCCAAAAGGCAATTTTAGTCCGTAGAGGCAACGACACACCATTATGGTCAAATAACGATTAGAAAAGACAAGTCTTAGGATTTGTCTTTTTCTTATGCATTTAAATGGAAAAACGTGTTGAGTTGATTTAAAATAAAGATAGAAGAGGAGGTCTTTATTATGGAATTAAAAGGATCTAAAACAGAAAAAAATTTAATGACAGCTTTTGCAGGTGAATCTCAGGCATGTGTTAAGTATCAATATTATGCTTCACAAGCTAAGAAGGATGGATATGTAAAGATTCAAAATATTTTTGCTGAAACATCAAATAATGAAAAAGAACATGCAAAATTATGGTTCAAGGCTTTGCATGGTGGAAAAGTTCCAACAACAACAGAAAACTTAAAGGATGCAGCTGCAGGTGAAAACTATGAGTGGACAGATATGTATGCAACAATGGCTAAAGAAGCTCGTGAAGAAGGATTTGATGATATTGCTGCATTATTTGAAGGTGTAGGTGCTATTGAAAAACATCATGAAGCTCGTTATAAAGCTATGTTGAAAGATGTAGAAGAAGATGCAATGTTTAAAAAAGGTACTTCTACAGTATGGATTTGTCTAAACTGTGGACACATTCATTATGGTGAAACAGCTCCATTAGTATGTCCAGTATGTAATCATCCACAAGCTTATTTCCAAGAATTAAAAGATCATTACGAATAATAATATCTCACGGTAGCTTCGGCTACCTTTTCTTATTCTAGAAAGTTGTGCTAAAATAATTTTATGGAAATAATAGAGGCAATTGAAAAATTAAAAGAGAGTCATGCACTTGTATGTTTAGAGAATCGTGCGTTGATTAAAATGGAAAAAGATAAAGTATACATATGGCATAGTCAATGGCATTCAAAGCTTTCAAGAAATGATTTTATTTCACTATTTCAAAAGAATACGTTTGAAGTTTATGAAAATGACCATGGTATTGATATGGAAAAAGATGAAGAGTATTATACATGGCGTAATCGATATTTGTAGAAAGGATATATTTTATGATAGGAATTGTATATAGTTCAAAAACAGGGAACACACAATCTTTGGCAAACAGCTTGAATTTTATGGAGTCAAAATATTGTGTATCTGTAATAGACGCAAAAGATTTAGAACCTGTAGATTTATTGTGTATTGGATTCTGGTGTGATAAGGGAGATTGTGATGATCAAATGAAGCAATATCTTTCTACACTACGTAATCAAAATGTTTTCTTGTTTGGAACAGCTGGATTTGGTAAATCTAAAGAATATTTTGAGATGATTTTAAAAAATGTTCAAAGTCATTTAGATGCATCCAACTGCGTTAAAGGAACATGGATGTGCCAAGGTAAAATGCCTTTGGCAATTCGCGCAAAGTTTGAATCGAATCCCGAAATGTTGAAGAATTTTGATGAGGCTTTAAAACATCCAAACGATAAGGATGTTGATAGTTTAATGAAATGTGTAAATGAAGCGTTGTGAGAGCATATCACTACGCTTTTCTTGTTGCTAGGAGTATGATGTAGCCAGAAAGAAGGAATGTGCTATGTTGAGTAAGAAAGTAGCGGACTTGTTGAATAATCAAGTTAATAAAGAATTATATTCTGCTTATTTGTATTTGGATTTCGAAAATTATTATCATGATAAAAGTTTAGAGGGTTTCGCAAATTGGTATCATGTACAAGTACAAGAAGAGATTGCACATGCTCAATTGATGATGCAATATCTTCAAGACAATGATTATAGTGTTGTTTTGGAAGCTATTAATAAGCCAAATATTTCTTTAAACGAACTAAGTGATCCGTTAAAGGCAGGCTTAAAACATGAACAATACGTAACTGAATTGATTCATACTTGTTACGCAGCAGCTTATGAAGAAAAAGATTTTAGAACTATGCAGTTCTTGGATTGGTTTGTCAAAGAACAAGGAGAAGAAGAAAAAAATGCTTCAGATTTAATTTCTCGATTTGAATTGTTTGGACACGATGCCAAGGGTTTGTATGATTTAGATGCAGAGTACAAAACTCGTACTTATATTGCACCAAGCATTTTATAGGCAAAAAACTAAAGCGATGATTTTGATTCATCGCTTTTTTCGTGCTTATTCTATTGTGATATATAACTTATATAATATTGACTTTACAACTGTCTTGTCAGATGTAAAGTCTAGGTGTATAATTCAAAACGGTAAAATTTTTTAAGGGAGGAAAAATTCCATGTCTTTAAAGGAAGATGTATTGAGATTAAAAAAGGAAAAAAATGCGATTATCTTAGCGCATTATTATGTAGATGGAGCTGTACAAGATGTAGCTGATTTTGTCGGTGACTCATATGCCTTGGCAAAAAAGGCTAAGAATACAGATGCAGATATTATTGTATTTGCGGGTGTTAAGTTTATGGGTGAAAGTGCTAAAATGTTAAATCCAGAAAAGAAAGTATTGATGCCAGATTTAAATGCCGATTGTCCAATGGCACATATGGCAAGTAAGGCTGTCATTAAAAAGATGAAAGAAGAATATGAAGATTTAGCGGTTGTATGTTATATCAACTCAACAGCTGAATTAAAAACAATGGCTGATATTTGTGTAACGAGTTCAAATGCAGTGAAGATTGTTCGTTCACTTCCAAATAAAAATATTTTCTTTATTCCAGACGGAAACTTAGGGGCGTATGTAAAGAAACAAGTACCTGAAAAGAATATTATCTTAAACGATGGATATTGTATTACACATAAGCGTGTGACATTAAAAGATGTTGAAAAAGCACGTAAAGAACATCCTAATGTTCCAATTATTGTGCATCCTGAGTGTGTTAATGAAGTAGTTGAAGCAACTGACTTTGCGGGAAGCACTTCAGAATTGATTCAATATACAGTGGACAATCCAAACAAAGAATTTGTGATTGGTACTGAACTTGGTGTGCTTCATGAAATGCAGTTGAAATCACCAGATAAAACTTTCTATCCTTTAACAGATAAATTAATTTGTATGAATATGAAGAAGGTATCTTTGGAAAAGGTTTATGATTGTTTGTTGAATGAGACAAATGAAGTGTTTGTAGATGAAGAAGTGAAGGTTATGGCTGAAAAGTCATTAGATAGAATGTTGGAGTTGGCAAAATAATATGGAAAAGTTAGAAGCAGATATAGTTATTGTTGGAACAGGTGCAAGTGGATTGTTTGCAGCTTTACATGTTCCAAGTGATAAAAAGGTCCTAATGTTGACAAAATCTGATGCCGAAAATAGTGATTCATTTTTAGCACAAGGCGGAATTTGTGTGTTAAGAGACAAGAATGATTTTGATTCTTTTATGGAAGATACTATGAAGGCAGGGCATTATGAAAATCGTAAAGAATCTGTTGAAATTATGATCAATTCAAGCCGTGACATCATCAATGAGTTGATTGGATATGGTGTTGATTTTGCGACAAAAGATGGCAAATTAGATTATACGCGTGAAGGAGCACACTCTAAACCACGTATTTTATTTCATGAAGATATTACAGGAAAAGAAATTACATCCACTTTATTAGATGCGGTTCGTAAGTTAGAGAATGTAACGATTATGGAATATGTCACAATGACAGATATTATTGAAAAAGATAATGTATGTTATGGCGTTTTGGCGAATGATGCCAACAACAATGAAATGTGCATTGAGGCAGGTTATACAATCTTTGCGTGTGGAGGAATTGGAGGATTGTATGATCATTCAACAAATTATCCACACTTAACAGGAGATGCCATTGCGATTGCAATCCAGCATGGTATCAAATTAGAAAATGTGGATTATGTGCAGATTCACCCAACAACTTTATATACAAAGAAAAGAGGAAGAGCTTTCCTTATTAGTGAATCGGTTCGTGGTGAAGGGGCAAAACTTTATGGAAAAGACGGGAAGCGTTTTGCGAATGAAGTGTTGCCACGTGATATCATGACACAAAAGATTCGTGAACAAATGAAGAAGGATGATATGCCTTATGTTTGGATGGATATGGGCGTTTTAGGTGAAGAAGTCATCAAAAATCATTTCCCTCACATTTATGAAAAATGTTTAGAAGAAGGATATGACTGTACAAAAGAATGGATTCCAGTTACACCAGCTCAGCACTATTTTATGGGTGGAATTCATGTAGATAAAGATTCTCGTACTTCTATGTCACATTTATATGCAGTTGGAGAAACTAGCTGTAATGGTGTTCATGGAAAAAACCGTTTAGCTAGTAATTCCTTGTTGGAATCTTTGGTTTGGGGAAAAAGAGCCGTTGTTGATTTATTGAAAAAGGAACCGGCTTATACAAGTGATTTTGATTGTTTGGTAAAAGTGACTAAATCACATCAGTTGTCAAATCAGGAAAAAATGTATCATGATATGGTACTTGAAGAAATAGAAAGAGAGAGACAAGCTCGTGGATAAGAATACAATGCGTTTAAACGTGGATCACTTATTGATCCAAGCTTTGCAGGAAGATATAACAAGTGAAGATGTTTCAACAAATGCAGTAATGCCTTCCTATCAGTATGGGCAGGTACAATTAATCTGTAAAGAAGATGGGATTATTGCAGGTCTTGAAGTGTTTGAAAGAGTCTTTTATTTATTAGATGAAAGCATGGAAGTGAAATTCTATGTAAAAGATGGGGATGTCGTAAAAAACGGACAATTATTGGCTGAAGTATCTGGGGATGTTCGTGTTCTTTTATCTGGTGAAAGGACGGCTTTGAATTATCTTCAAAGAATGAGTGGAATTGCCACTTATACAAATCGTGTCGCATCTTACTTAAAGGGTTCAAAGACAAAATTATTGGATACAAGAAAAACAACACCAAATATGCGTGTATTTGAAAAATACGCAGTGCGCGTTGGCGGTGGAAATAACCATAGATACAATTTATCAGATGGTGTTATGTTGAAGGATAATCATATCGCAGCGGCTGGGTCTATCACAAATGCAATTAAGATGGCAAAGAATTATGCTTCTTTTGTTCGTAAGATTGAAGTAGAAGTTGAAACTTTAGAACAAGTAAAAGAAGCTGTTGAAGCAGGTGCTGATATAATTATGTTGGATAATATGAGCGTTGAAAATATGAAAAAGGCAATCGAAATCATTGATGGAAGAGCCGAAACAGAATGTTCTGGAAATGTTACGAAAGAGAACATTGAAAAACTAACGGCATTAGGTGTTGATTATATTTCTAGTGGTGCTTTAACACATTCAGCACCAATTCTGGATTTGTCTTTAAAAAATCTGCAGGTGAAATAAATGGAAAAGGAAGCTAGACTTCAAGCCATTTATGACACGATTTCAAAAAGTGAAGGACCGGTTTCTGGAACAGCGCTTTCTAAAAAGTTTAATGTTTCAAGACAAGTTATTGTGCAAGATATTGCCTTATTAAAGGCAAGAAATGTGCATATTTATGCGACGCACAAAGGATATGTATGTTCACCACAAAGAGTTCGAAGAATATTTTCTTGTTTTCATTTGAATGATCGTATGGAAGAAGAAATGAATGCGATCGTAGATTGTGGTGGCTGTATTGAAAATGTATTTGTCGAACATGATGTATACGGTATGTTAGAAGCTAAAATGAACATTAGTTCTAGAAAACAAGTCAAGGAATTCATTGATTCTATTTCACAGAATCAGGCAAAACCTTTAACGGATCTAACGAGTGGATATCATTGTCATACGGTGAGTGCACAATCAAAAGAAGATTTAGATTCAATTGAGGAATCATTAAGAAAACTTCATATTTTACAAGAGGCCTAAGGGCCTCTTTTGTGTTAGAATAAATTTAGAAAGTAGTGATTCTTATGGAAAAACCACCTAAATTTATGCCCGATAAAGAATTTAGTAAAGTTGGAGGCTCATTATGGCTATACATTATTATGCAGCTAACACTCTCTTTTTTGTTTAGCTTTGTAGCTATGCCTTTAATTATGTATTCTTTATATTATGATTATTCTGCAATTAATGCATGTATAGCAATGTTGATATCTTTTATATCTGGAATCATCCTGTTATGGTTTATGAGTAATTCTTTTAAAAGAAGTATACAAGATTTGAAGTTTACATTTAAACCTAAAGAGACAATAGATACGGTTGCCATGATGTATTTTTTGAATTATGCGATAGGTATTATTGGTGCTTTGTTGTCAAAAATTGGATTACCGGATACAAGCCCAGATTTCTCGTTAAATGGAAGTGTATTATTTAACACTTTTACTTTTATCAGTGTTGTCATACTTGCACCTATATTTGAAGAATTGATATTTAGAGGTATGATCTTAAATACATTAACTAAATATAATAAAATGTTCGCCATTATTGTGACATCATTATTATTTGGATTATTACACTTGAATATTACACAAGCCATACCCGCTTTCTTTATGAGTCTAGTACTATGTTACATGTATGTACAAACAGATAGTATATTAGTAACAATATTGGCACATGCAGGAAATAACTTTTTAGCTCTAATGTCGGCATATTCAAATCATATTTTGGTTACAGTTTTAGTACTTGCCCTTGTGATTTATGGCCTCATTACAATAATATTAAAATCAAAGGAAGTGAATGCATTTATCAAAGAGGAGAAGACAAATGAAAATTGGTATGCAAGATTCTTTAAGCAAATTCCTAACCTTTTATATTTAATATTTACGATTCTTTGGATTATCATTTCATTATTCATGAATGTGTTTTAAAAAAGAGGACATCTCCTATATTGGAAATGTCCTTTATTTGTTATCTTTCTCTAATTCATCAAACTTCTGCTTCATTGTAGGATTATTTCGTGTTAAACGCTTGATTGTAAGATCCTCTGCTTTATTATTAGCCAATTGCAATTGTCTTTCACTTGATAACAGCGCTTCTTTTGTCTTTTGAAGATGTGAAATTGTTTTATCGATTTCTTCAATAGCTGCATTGAATTTTTTAGAAGCTAATTCATAATTTCTTGAGAACTTTTGTTTGAAATCGTTCATACTCTCTTCAAAATTTGTGATATCAATATTTTGATTGCGCACCAACTGCAATTCATTTTTATACTGCATAGAATTGAATGCAGCATTTCTTAAAATCGTAATCATTGGGATAAAGAATTGTGGACGAATCACATACATCTTTGGATAGCGATGCGATTTATCAACAATACCCGTGTTATACAATTCATTTTCTGGCTCTAACATAGAAACAAGAACGGCATATTCACAATTTTTTTCATTACGATCTTTATCTAATTCTTTTAAGAAATCTTCATTCTTATGTTTTGTGGCTGTTTTATCATTCTCGTTTTTCATTTCAAACATAATGGAAATGATTTCTACACCATTCTCATCTAATTCACGATAGATATAATCACCCTTAGATCCTGTACGAGCATCATTATCTTTTTCAAAGTATGCATTTTGAAAACCAGTCGCACGAAGCTTATTGAATTCAATTTCACAATGCTGTTCTAAAGATTCCCCAATCATTTTAGTGGATTGTTTCAATTTGAAATCTTTATAATAAGCAATCTGTTCATCTTTGGTCTGTAGTAAAGTATCATATTTTTCCTGCAAACTCTTTTCTTGAAGCTGATATTTTATTTTATCCTGTTCAATTTGATTTTGTAGGTCTTGTTTAATGCTTTTTACGTTCAATTCGTTTTCAACCTTGGCTTTATCCATATCTTGTTTTAAAGACTGGATTTCAAGGTTCTTTTCATTTAACTGAGATTGGTAAGTATTTTCAAGGTTTGCCTTTAATACCTTTTCATTATTTGAAATGTTACTCTTTAAAGCTTGAATTTCATTTTCCTTTGCCTGCAGCTGTAATTTGTATTCTTGTTCAGTCTTAGATTCGTTGATTTTATTTTGTGAAAGAATCTGTTCTAATTTGGCATTGAGTTTAGATATCTCCAAATCTTTTTTGTTTAACTGCTCTTGAAATTCTTTTTGTGTTTCAGTTTTTGTTAATTGTGTACTCGCTTCTAACTTTTCTTTTAATGAAATGACTTCTTGTTCTTTATCATTTTGTTTTTGATTAAAATCCGATTGTAGCTGTTTGATTTCAAGCTCTTTCTTATTTAATTGTTCTTGATAAGCCTTTTCAGTTTCACTCTTGATAATTTGTTCAGTAGACTTTAATTGTTCTTTTAGAGAAATGATTTCTTGTTCTTTATTTGCCTGAAGCTCTTTGATTTCTAAAGTTTTCTGGCTTAATTTAGATTCATATTCTTTTTCTAATTTAGATTGAATGATTTGATTTGAATTCTTTTCTCTTTCTTTTAATTCCTTTTCAAATTCTTCATTACGAACTTGTTGTAAGATTTCATGATATTGACTCTCATCAACTTGAAATACAGTTCCACAATTAGGACATTTTATTTGACTCATAAGGCACCTCCGTTTTATATGATTATAATCATTAAATTGACAATATTTATGTCTAAAACTAGATTAATTATAATATTTAAAAAAAATCAAAAAAAGACTTGCATAATATAAAATCACATGGTATATTTAATAGGCATTCAGCAAATGGGCCTGTAGCTCAGGTGGTTAGAGCGCACCCCTGATAAGGGTGAGGTCGTTGGTTCAAGTCCATTCAGGCCCACCATTTGCTGAAAATATGGGGTGTTAGCTCAGCTGGGAGAGCACCTGCCTTGCACGCAGGGGGTCATCGGTTCGATCCCGATACGCTCCACCAATTTTAAAAAGTAAGTCATCTTCGGATGGCTTTTTTTCTATATAAAGAGGACGATTATGTTTATACAATATTATGATTCACCATTGGGTAAAATGTTATTGGCTGCTGATGAAATTGGATTGATTGGCGTTTGGTTTGAAAATCAAAAATATTATGCGAATGGTTTAAAAGAACCAATTGAAGAAGAAACGGCTGTATTAAAAGAAACAAAAGAATGGTTAAATCTTTATTTTAAAGGTAAAGAGCCAAAGGCTTTACCTAAGATGCATTTAATTGGAACACGATTTCAAAAGAAAGTTTGGCAACTTCTTCTTAAAATACCCTATGGTAAAACTATGACATATAAGGACATCGCAAGAATGATTTCACCAACAATGTCAGCACAAGCGGTGGGAAGTGCTGTGGGACATAATAAGATATCGGTTTTAATTCCTTGTCACAGGGTGATTGGATCCAATAATAATTTGACTGGATATGCAGGTGGAATCGAAAGAAAAGAAAATTTATTGAAATTAGAAAAAAAGAATGAGATTTAATTTTGTTTTCACATTGCTTCTGTATAATGAAAAGTGCATACGCGTGTGTACTTTTCGAGGAGGAGGCAAAAGTCTTTTTATGAAAGGAAAAGGCACAAACATGTTGCGGTTTGGCATGAATGTGCAGAATACTACTTGTGGAGTATCTTGTGATGCTTTACGTCATACTTTTAGTGACGTTAGCTATTATAGTCGCTGTTAAGTAGAAGCAGTATTATCTTTCATGCCGAATCCAAAAAAAGCGAACCCCTAGGGATTGCAGTCCCTAGGGGTTCTTTCTTATCTTTCAATGCCAAGAACATTATAACAGAAAATTTAAAACTTTATAATAAAATACATTAGAAAATTAATACATCAATGTTGATAAAAAACACCAATCGAAGCACA
>ERZ1034920.1286-NODE-1286-length-16607-cov-6.205111_pt1 | contig 16607 bp, 18 predicted proteins | sample MGYA00520688_ERZ1034920 | MGnify/ENA primary metagenome ERZ1034920 (study PRJEB33766, sample SAMN09781785) | gut metagenome | biome: gut microbiome | host: Homo sapiens | place: Madagascar | study: EMG produced TPA metagenomics assembly of the PRJNA485056 data...
AAAACTTATAAAGTGTTGAAGATGACAACTAATAAGAGTATAATTATAAATATATATGTGTAGAAAGGTGATGATATGCAGTTTTGCAAAAAGTGCGGTAGTGAATTGAAAGGAGGAGCAGAGCATTGTTCACAATGTGGAATGAAAATAGAAGAAATGATTCCGCAGATAAATGCTGAACAAAAGGAATAATATAGATATGCATTAGAAAATTTCAAATATCCAATTGATTGACACAAAATCCATGATAGGTTTATGTTGATTTTGTGTGCAGTGATATTCTTATACTGAGTATTTTTTGATTATTGTAGGAGGTGGTGCAGGAATATTAGGGATTTTTAAGGTGACCGCTGGTTATGAAGAGCATATGGAAAAATAGTTGTTTTTCAATGGAAAGATGGTTCAGCTACTTCAGTTCCGACGGATGGAAGTAATGAAGTAGAGGATATGATTGATTATGTAAAAACAAGTAATTGAAAAAAGTGGTAGAAAGGGATGCGGGATAAGGCATTAAGGTGTAAAGTGATGTTTTGCAGAAAATGTGGAAATGAGATTAAGGAAAATGAAAAATTTTGTTCCAAATGTGGAGCACCATGTACGGAGGAGGTACAAATGGGGTCGCAAACAGGAACTATTGGGCGGCCAGTTAAGAAAAAGAAGAGAATATTAAAAAAATGGTGGTTCTGGTTAATTATCGTGGTGGCGATACTTGGGATTATAATGGTATCAAGTGGCAGTAGCGAAGAAAAAACTAAATCAGAGGAAAAAACTACGACTGAGACCGATAATAAATTGGAGGAAGATACATCGGATAATGCAATAGAAGACGAAGCTTGGACAAAAGCAGATCTGTATGAGGATGCCGGAGAAAATGATGTAATGCCATATACGATATCACCAAAGGCATATGATTTCATAGCGGAAAATGAAAGTTTGTTTCCAACATCAACAGAAGCAGATGCTGAAGCAGCAACAGATTATGGTTTGGAATATAGAATGATTGCAAAAAATCCAGATAATTATGGCGATAAATTACTTTCTTTGTCAGATGTTTATGTGATGACAATTAGTGAAACAAATTCGGATGATATGATTTTTACCGAACTTCAGGTGGAAACTGCAGAAGGTAATTATTATTATATAGTTTATTTGGGCGAGTTGACGGATATTTATGAAGAAGATGAGATTTCAGTATATGGATTGCCGCTAGCACAGGTATATTTTGATAATTTGGGTGGTGGAACCACAGAAGCAATTATGCTAGCAGGAAGTTATGTTGAAAAATTGTATTAATAGCTGGTAGTATGACAATAATCTGGCTTGCAAAAAGCAGATTATTGTCATATACGAGAGGTAAAAGCATGAAAAAAATAATAAGTTGCTTAGCAATAATTGTAGTGTGTATGACAATGTCAGTAAATACATATGCAGAAGGAGCGGAAACGAAAGATTCGCCGTTGTTTTCTGATCAGTACATAGCATATTATACAGAAACAAATGAGATGAAAATATACGCTTTTAAAAGCGAGAAAAAAGCATTGGACAAAGATGTTGAGAAATTACAGGGACAGGAAATGTACCGTGTTACAAAAGGCGGAAAAATAGGACGACCTGATTATTGGAAAAGAACTAATGAATCAACAGATATGTACTATGTCGGAAAGCTGAAAGATAACAAACCGACAGGAAATGGAATTCTGTATCAATATGTAACGGCAACTTCGTTGGGACTTTCGAATGATATTACAGAATATTATTACATCCGAGTATATGAGGGAAATTTTAAAGATGGTGTGGAAAGTGGCTTTGGACGAGCTTATAATGCTCCGACAGAAGAACTGGAAGTAGCCGGTGAAAATGTCGAGATAGAACCGATTGCATTATATCAAGAAGTAACACAGGATAGACAGCAAAACATTTTTTTAACAGCTAATCCATTATGTTATGAAGGATATTTTAAAAATAACAAATATTCTGGAAAGGGCAATAAGTACGAATATCCGGTATTGGATATGTTGCAATACTATTCGGATATACTTAGTGGCGACGATGGGCAGTATAATAACGGAAATTCTTATAGCAATTCAAGAAATTCAGAATATCTCATATCAGACAGTGATAAAAGGGTTATTGATGAAAGCGATTTGAATGGATTGTCCAGTTCGGATATTCAAATGGCGATAAATGAAATTTATGCAAGACATGGAAGGCTGTTTCAAGATAGCACAATACAAGCATATTTTAACGAAAAAAGCTGGTATTATGGAAATATTCCGGCAGAAGAGTTTAGTGATAATATGTTGAGTGAAATTGAAAAAAAGAACATTCAACAATTAGTGCAGTGGCGTGATAATGACGTGAGCTATGAACAAGTTGTTCCGGATCAGGAACTTATTTTAAATGATAATGATGCAGCAGCATATTTTTCAAAACATATTATGGTGTGGTCAGGTAAGTTCAAAAACGGAAAAGTGAAGTTGTACTGTAAAGGTGATTTGCTGTACGAAGGGGATATGAGAAAAGGAAATTTTGATGGAAAAGGTACGGCATATTTCCCAAATAGTAATCAGATACAGTATGAAGGAGAATGGAAAAAGAACAAATATGATGGAATCGGAACATTGTATAATCAATCCGGCGAGATTGAATATGAAGGTAAATGGGAGAACGGAGATTACGCTGATTAGCAGATAAAGGAAGGAAGAAGATATATGGAACTAATTATTTATATGGTTTTGAGTTATTGGGCAGCTGGACGAACTATATATAGAAACCGAATTATGATTGGTTCGGCATCGGATATATTTGTACGCAGAGTAGTGGTCAGTTTTTTACTAGGATATATATTGATTCCATGGGCAATAATAACTATGATCTTTGGTCGTTAGCAGGAAAAAGAGACGAGGGTATGTGCCGAAAGATTATACATAAGCAGGCAACAGATGCAGTTGTAAAAGTGCTGAACCAATAGATTGTGTTATGCGAAGATACGGGACGAAAATTCTTGAAAAATCTCCCTCAACCACGTATTATGTAATTATAGAATGATACATGCAAGATCATTTGAACAAATGGTATTCATGACAGGATGAGAGTTGAAATACGTGAGAAGAGGAGGACGAGAGAGTGTTTTGTAGGAAGTGTGGTACGAAAAATCCAGATGATGCGAGATTCTGTCGTAACTGCGGTACACCGATGAGCAGCGGACCGTCTGTGAATGGTGGCGGTTCTATGAACGGTGGACAGAGTGGGAATCCGACACCGCCGCCGATGGGGCAGCCGGGAACGATGCCGCGTAAGCCTAAGGGCAAACGCAACGGTGCGATGATTGCGATTGTAGCAGTGGTTGTGGTAGCATTGATTGCTTCAGCGGTATTTTTTACCCGGGTAATTGGAATTGGTGGCAGAAGTTACGAAGACACGATCGAAGATATGGTGGATGCAATGAATGATGCTGATATCGAAGAATTCTTTGATCTGATTCCAAAGGAAGTAGTCGTATATGCATTGGAGCAGGAAGGATATACCGGATCTAAGAAGGAACTTCTGGAGCAGGCACATGAATTGTTACAGAATGAATGGAACGATTCATTGGGAAGTAATCTGATCAGTGCGGCAGTAGATGTAGACTATGAGATTCAGGATGCACAAGATGTCAAGGGCGATGAGTTAAAGAGTCTGAAAGAAGAGTACAAGAAGGCTGGCGTCAGAGTATCAGCTGCCAAGAACGTTAGCGTTAAATTTACCATCACCGCACTTGGGTTCAGCCAGGATACCGTAGAGAACATACCGCTGATTAAGATAAGAGGCTCCTGGTATCTGGATGTAGAATCGCTGGGAATGTTATAGAAATTAATAATGTTATGAAAATGACTTCTTTACCTGAAAGAGAACAGGAAAGAAGTCATTTTTAATGTTATATATTATTTGCCGGTTGGAATGTATGGACGGATTGCTCCGGCTACATTGCTGATCGGCATGGTCTGGAGCCATATGCGTCCCGGTCCAGTTACGACAGTGTTAAAGATGCCTTCACCGCCGAAAAGCATATTTTTCATGCCAGGCACAGCCTGTACGTCCATATTACAGGTGGCATCCATGGCTGCAAGGTGTCCGGTGTCGATGATGATCTGTTGACCAGGCTGAAGATTGTATTCCACTACGTGTCCGTCGAATTCGGCAAATACAATACCCTGACCGCTGACCTTCTGCATGATGAATCCTTCACCGCCGAAGAGACCGGATCCAATCTTCTTACGGAAATGCATGGAGAGTGTAACGCCTGCCTCGCTGGCGAGGAATGATTTCTTTTGGAAGATCATCTCATTACCTGGTGTAATCTGGAATGCGCGGATAGATCCCGGGAAGCAGGATGCAAATGCGATCATGCCGTTACCGTTCGTTGCGGTATAGATATTCTGGAACATTTTCTCACCGCTGACTGCACGCCCGAATGCTTTGCCGATGCCGCCGTTGCTGGTTGTTTCCATCTTCATATTCGGAGACATCCATGACATGGCGCCGCCCTCTGTAATCATGCGTTCTCCATCAGCCAGCTGGCAGATAACAACCGGTAATGTTTCACCTTGGATTTCATATTTCATAGTAGCCACCTCTTTCGCTTTTTCTTTTATTATAGTATAGTTAAGGCATATGGTCTACCGATATCGAGAAAAGAAGAACAGTAAATGGAGGAGTATATATGGCAGCAAGCTGTGAGTTTTGTTCAAATTATGTATATGACGACGATGAGGAAGAATATTACTGTGATGTGAATCTGGACGAGGATGAGTATTACCGGTTCGTGAACAGTAATTATAAAGAATGTCCGTATTATCGGTCAAATGATGACTATAAGATCGTGAGACACCAGATGTAATCCGATGATTGCAGATGCGGGCAGATGTAAGAATGTGAAATGAGAGAGGATGGGGGATCAGGATGGAACATTCATGTGTGGACTGTGCTATAAAGAAATGTAACACGGGAAAAGGAAAGTATCCGGAGTTCTGTGCAACAGAGCATATGCCGGATGAGGTGCTTGCGGATGCAATGGCCTGTTATGAAGAGAAAGAGAACCGGGAAGTGTCCGTTGCGGCAGCGAGAGTGGAGTACGAGCATTATTGTCAGTACACCAGAGTGCAGGAGATCATGGCATTTGCGGAAAATATGCATATGAAGAAGCTTGGCATTGCAACATGCGTAGGTTTATTGAATGAGAGCCGGACGCTGGCACGTATTTTCCGGGACAATGGATTCGAAGTGTATGGCATTGCCTGTAAGGCAGGTGCACAGAAGAAGACATCGGTGGGAATCCCGGAGGAATGTAATGCAGTGGGAGTGAATATGTGCAATCCGATTCTGCAGGCGAAGATGCTGAATGAAGCTGGCACGGAATTGAATGTGGTCGTGGGATTGTGCGTTGGGCATGATAGTCTGTTTTACAAATATTCGGATGCGCTGTGTACGACAGCAGTGACAAAGGATCGTGTGTTGGGTCATAATCCGGTAGCGGCATTGTATACCGCAGAGACGTATTACAAAGATAAATTGAAAAAATAATGTAAGAATCGCAGGCTGTGATTAATCAAACGTTTTGATTACTAATAAAAGTTGTTTGATTAATCATAGCCTGTGTTAGTATAGTTTAATTTAAGCCGCTTAAGTCTAATTTGTAAATGGTATTCTGCAATGGTGTATCTTCAAGAAACATAATCATATAGATCGGCATATAGATACGTTTCCGATTGAGTTCTACATTTCCCTCTGAAAAAATATATGCTTCGGAAATATCATAGTCGTCGTTTGATAAAACATTATTTAATGCAGAATGACGTTTATAATCTTTGCCGGACTTGATTTCGAGAGGCGTTACTTTGCCATTTAATTCTATGACAAAATCGAGTTCACCCTGTTTTTTACTATTGAAGTAATATTCGTTGTGCCCCTTGAAGAGGAGTTCCTGTGCAACTGCATTTTCAAATAAGGCACCATTATTTATGGAGGAATCCTTATTCAGGACAGCAATCTTAACAGCGGTTGAATAGCGGCTTGTGAGCAGACCGATATCTGAGAAAAATAATTTAAACAGATTACGGTTTTCGCTGATAATAAGCGGCAGTTTTGGCTCGCTGATATTATATACGGGAATTGCAACTCCTGCGTCTTTTAACCATAAAAAATCATTGGCAACCCGGTCATAGCTGATGCCTTTTCCAATGCTGTTCAATTGAAAACGTTTGTTTTTCTGATCTAGTTGTCCTGGCATTGCATCGTATATTTCCTGAAGTTTTAGTTTGTAGGTATTTTCGTATTTTGAAAAATCAGTTTTGTATAAACGGATAATTTTTTCATGAACTTCTGCTACTCTTGATAAATCGTTGGTTTCAATATAAGTAGAGACAGCTTCAGGCATTCCGCCGATGATCAGATACAAGTAAAATACATCTAACATTTTAGAATGTATAAAGTTATCGACAGGTGTACGGGAATTAAAATTATTGCGTAATGCATCAATTACTATATCGTTAATACCGATAGCTTTTGAAAATTCTTCCAGACCGAGAGGATACATGTCATGGATTTCCATGTAGCCAACCGGAGCAGAACGGAGGTCATTCAGCTCAACGCCTAAGAGGGAACCGCTCATAATATAACGAAAGCTTCCTTCTTCAACGAGAAACTTAATCCGGGTAACAATATCTTTGAATTCCTGGATCTCATCCAGAAATATAATTGTTTTGCCAGGTTCCATAGGTCTGGAACTGATAAGGCTCAGACGCAATAATAATTCTTTGGAATCTTTGGCTCCAGCAAATAATTCGATCAGTTCAGGCTGCTCGATAAAATTGAGCTCGACATATGGATAATTGCTCTCTTTTAGACATTCTCTGATAAGATAAGTTTTGCCTATCTGTCTGGCACCGGTCAGGAGAAAAGCGTCTTTCCCGTTAGATATCCAGTTGTTAATATCTTTTTTTGCAAATCTTTCAATCATAATATTTCACCTCGGTTGATAGTGTGTAACTTTTCCAACCCAATTATACGTGTTTTTTGCAACTTTTCCAACCTGATTTCGTACATTTTTTGCAACTTTTCCAATCATTGTATCAAATGTGGATAAAATAAGGACTCTGCTTAATTTCCTCCTTGCAACTGCGAAAAAAATATAGCATAATAAATGATTAGAAAAGCGTTCGGTTTTCAAATGACGAACGGATAAGGAGAGCAAATGTTTCCGCATATTAAGGTAGAATTACGAGCAGAAGATAAATTTTTTGGACCGGGCGTGTGTGAATTGCTGGAACTGATTGAGCAGACAGGTTCCCTGCAATCGGCGTGTACGGAGATGGGACTTTCATATAGTAAGGGCAGCAGGATGCTGAGAGGCATCGAGCGGCAGCTTGGAGTGTCGGCAGTGCACAGATGGACTGGTGGAGCCGGGGGCGGCGGGGCTGAATTGACGAGAGAAGGTAAACTTTTGATAGAGAATTACCGCCATATGACAGCAGAGATTGAAAAATATACGGAAACAGTATTTGATAAATACTTTGGCGGAGACTGGTTGAACAGAGAATAGCAGTACGGGAGGATTTGGTAATGAAATTGATCAGGACAGAAGATGCAGTGGGACATGTATTGTGCCACGATATTACACAGATCATCAAAGGCGTGACGAAGGATGCGGTATTTCGCAAAGGTCATATTGTGACGGAAGAAGATATTCCGGTGCTCCTGTCTGTGGGTAAAGAGAACCTTTATGTATGGGAAAAGCAGGAAGGCATGCTTCATGAAAATGAGGCGGCGGAGATTCTACGGGAGATCAGCCAGGGCGAGCACATGCATCCATCTGAGGTGAAGGAAGGTAAGATTGAACTGATCGCGGATTGTGACGGTGTATTGAAGATTAATGGCGAGAAGCTTCGCGCAGTGAATGCTCTGGGAGAAATGATGATTGCCAGTCGTCATGGTAATTTTCCGGTGAAAAAGGGAGATAAGATTGCGGGCACGAGAGTGATTCCGCTAGTTATTGAAGAGGAGAAAATGAATCGTGCAAAGGAAGTGGCCGGAAAGGAACCTATTTTTCAGATCCTTCCCTATGAACATAAGAAAGTCGGAATCGTGACGACTGGAAGTGAGGTATATCATGGACGGATTCAGGATACATTTACACCGGTGATTATTGAGAAGGTGGAAGAATACGGAGCAGAGGTTGTCGGACACGAAATCTGTGATGATAATCCGGAGATGATCGAGGATGCGATTCATGATCTGTTGCGAAGGGGATGCAGCATGCTACTCTGTACCGGCGGTATGAGCGTAGACCCTGATGACAGAACGCCGCTTGCGATTAAGAATGTAACCGGCAATGTGGTGAGTTATGGAGCGCCGGTGCTTCCGGGAGCGATGTTCTTGCTGGCATATTATGGCGGAGATCTGCCTGTCATGGGCTTGCCGGGATGCGTCATGTACGCTAAGAGAACCGTGTTTGATCTGGTACTGCCTCGCGTGATGGCAGGAGAGGTTCTTAAGAAAGAGGATCTGGATCTGATGGGAGAAGGCGGGCTGTGCCTGAATTGTCCGGTCTGTACATTTCCAAATTGTGGATTTGGCAAATGTGGCAGCAGATAGGAAATAGATAACAGAGAAAGAGGATAAGTATGAAGGATCTGCGCGGAAGAGAGATTAATTATATGCGAATATCTGTTACCGACCGCTGTAATCTGCGCTGCAAATACTGTATGCCGGATGGCATCGAGCTGCTTCCGATGAGTGAGATCCTTACATTTGAAGAAATCCTGCGGGTGTGCGAACAGGCAGTGGAATTTGGGATTACCAGATTTAAGATTACCGGTGGAGAACCGTTGGTAAGACGCGGATGTACAGATTTGATCCGTGAGATGAAGCGACTGCCGGGCGTAGAGCAGGTGACCATGACGACGAATGGAGTATTGCTGGAAGAGAATCTGGACAGGCTTCAGGCGGCAGGTCTGGACGCGGTGAATATCAGTCTGGACACACTGAACCGGGAACGATATATGGAATTAACAGGATACGATCATCTGTCGGATGTGTTGAAGTCTGTGGATGCGGCCGTGGACAAAGGACTTGGTGTTAAGGTAAACGCGGTATTACAGAAGGATAAAAATGCGGATGAATGGCAGTCATTATTAGAACTTGCCAGAGACCGCAGATTGGATGTACGTTTTATCGAAATGATGCCGATCGGATGGGGCAGGGAATGCGATGGTATTTCCAATAAAGAACTTCTTGAATGGGTTCAACGGGAATATCCGGATATCGGCAGGGATGAGAGAATTCATGGTAATGGACCGGCGGTGTATTACCGGATACCGGGATTTGCCGGAAGCGTGGGACTGATCAGTGCGATTCATGGTGTGTTCTGTAGCAAATGCAACCGGATTCGTATGACGGCGACTGGAGAATTGAAGCCATGCCTTTGTTATGAAGATACGGTATCGATCCGTGAAGCGGCGAGATGCGGAACGGACAGAGAGATTCGTGCAAAATTGCAGGAAGCGATAGAGATGAAGCCGGAACGGCATTGTTTTGAACAGGTACAGGAGATTACTGAACAGCATAAGATGGTTCAGATAGGGGGATAACCGATGGGAAAGATATTAGGCATCTGTATCAGTGAAAAGCGTGGTACAGAGAAGTATGAGATACAGGAAGCCAATCTGATTAAGGATTGGGGAATCGAAGGAGACGCCCACGGTGGGAAATGGCACAGACAGGTGAGTCTGCTGGCGTCTGAGAAGATTGAAGATTTCCGGGCAAAAGGTGCAGAAGTGGACTTTGGCGCATTTGGCGAGAATCTGATCGTAGAAGGCTATGATCTTCGGACACTTCCGGTAGGAGCCAGATTTCAGATCGGTGATGCTGTGCTGGAGCTGACACAGATTGGCAAGGAATGTCACAGTCACTGTCAGATCTACCATAGAATGGGCGACTGTATCATGCCGAGGGAAGGTGTATTTACCGAAGTGATAGAGCCTGGTCATATCAAAGTGGGTGATGAGATTACCTTGATTCCACCGAAGAAGGATCGTCCATTTACCGCAGCAGTCATCACACTGAGTGATAAAGGAGCTGCCGGAGAGCGGGAGGATAAGAGTGGACCGAAGATCGTAGAGATGCTAGGAGAGGCGGGCTACGATGTGAAGGAGACATTACTTCTTCCAGATGGCAGAGAACAGCTGGAAAAGGAACTGATCCGACTGGCAGACCAGCGTCAGATCAATGTGATATTTACCACAGGTGGAACGGGATTTGCAGAGCGCGACGTGACACCGGAGGCGACCATTGCGGTCTGTGACCGGATGGCAAATGGCATTGCCGATGCAATCCGCAATTATTCCATGACGATTACGCCGAGGGCGATGTTCAGCAGAGCAGTATCCGGTATCCGGAAAAAGACGCTGATCATTAATCTTCCGGGAAGTCCGAAGGCAGTGCAGGAGTCGTTAGAATTTCTGCTTCCGAATTTGGATCACGGGATTGGAATATTAAGAGGCAGTGAAGGGGAGTGTGCCAGATAGGCACACTAATATACATGATATTTAGGTAAAAGATTCAATCACATATTTTTGCTTAACCTCGTTCGTTTTTTGAAAACGGAACGGTTTAAGAATAAATCATATTACTAATTAGGAGGAAACGAATGAAAAAGCGAGTATTAGTAGCAATGTTAGCAGGTGTTATGGTGTTGGGACTTGCCGGCTGTGGTGGAAGTTCCGATGATAAGAAAGAAGACACTAAGACAGAGGATGCAGCAAAGGACGAAGACAAGGAAAGTGACGGAGATCAGTTTGATGACACAACTGTTACGATCTTCGCAGCAAAGAGTCTGAATGGCGTAGTCGATGAACTGATTGCTATGTACAATGAGGAGCAGCCGGATGTTGAGGTTGTGACAAGCTATGACAGTTCAGGAACTCTGATGGAGCAGATTGAGCAGGGTGCAGCGTGTGACCTGTTTTTCTCAGCAGCACAGAAGCAGATGGATCAGCTCGAAGGAGACGAGCTTGTAGTAGACGGAACACGTGCGGACGTAGTCAACAACCAGGTATGTGTGGTAACATACAAAGGAAGCGGTACAAAGGTTACCGGTCTGGAAGACATTGACAAGGCCGAAAGCTTTGCGCTGGCTGACGGAAGTGTTCCGGTTGGCAAATACACACGCCAGGCTATGGTAAATGCAGGTATGCTGGATAAGGTTGATGATGTATCTACGATCACAACACAGGAAGTATCGGATGCACTTGGCGGAATCGAGATCAATGAGTGTGCCAATGTTGGTGCGGTAACAGCAGCAGTATCAGAAGGATCTAACGAAGTAGGTACCGTATACAAATCAGATACATACGGACTGGAAGACAAGCTTGAGATTTTGCAGGTAGTAAGCTATGATCTGACCGGAGACGTTATCTACCCGATCGCTCAGATCAAGAATGACGAAGCCGATGATCTGGAAAGTGAAGCAGCACTGGATTTCCTGCATTTCCTGACATCAGATAAGGCAAAAGAAGTATATGAGAAATATTTATTCGATACAGATGTAGAGTAATAAACGAATGATTAAAGTAAGGAGACGATCGAGATGAAAGAGATTATGGAGATTTTGAATAACCTGGACTGGAGTCCGCTGTTTATATCAATCAAGACGGGTATCGTGGCGACCATCATCTCTTTCTTTCTCGGCATCTATGCGGCACGTAAGGTGATCAAGGCAAAACCATGGGTAAAGGCAGTGGCAGACGGAATCCTGACACTTCCTATGGTGCTGCCGCCTACGGTAGCCGGATTTTTCCTGCTGCTGTTATTCAGCAGAAGAAGACCGGTGGGAATCTTTCTGTATGAGACATTTGACATTAAGGTTGTACAGACCTGGCTTGGCTGTATTATTGCAGCAACGGTAATCGCATTTCCATTAATGTATCGTAATGCCAGAGCGGCATTTGAGCAGGTGGACGTGAATCTGGTCTATGCAGGAAGAACACTTGGTATGAGTGAAATGGCCATTTTCTGGAAAGTGGTAGTGCCGACGGCAGGACCGGGAATCATATCCGGAACAATCCTGACATTTGCAAGAGCGCTGGGTGAGTATGGCGCAACGTCCATGCTTGCGGGCAATATTCCGAAAAAGACGGCAACCATTTCCCAGAGGATAGCCATGGTCGTGCAGGATGGCGACTATATGACGGCGGGTGTGTGGGTCATTATCGTTATGCTGATCGCATTTGGTGTGATCGTATTGATGAATTTGATCTCCGGCAGGAAAATGAAAAATATCAAACGTTGGTAAGAAAGAGGACAGGTTATGAGTGAATTTACACATTTTAACGGACAGGGCGAAGCTATTATGGTGGATGTCAGCGAGAAGAAAGATACGGTAAGAGAAGCAACGGCATCGGGACGGATCCGTATGTCGGAGGAATGTTACGCAAAGGTAAAAGCGGGTGACATGAAGAAGGGGGATGTGCTGGGAGTGGCGCGGATCGCAGGCATCATGGGAACCAAGAAGACCTCAGAGCTGATTCCGCTGTGCCATATTCTGAATCTCAGTAAAGTAGAAGTGGAATTTATCTGTCACGATGAGACCTGTGAGATTGAGGTCAGATGTACGGCAAAAACGACAGGTAAGACGGGTGTAGAAATGGAAGCACTGACGGGTGTAAATGTGGCGCTGCTTACTATTTACGATATGTGCAAGGCGGTAGATAAAGGCATGGAAATCAATAAAGTCCATCTGCTCCGGAAATCCGGCGGCAAGAGCGGACTGTGGGAGAGAGCATGATTGAGATCAATATCAGTAAGACATTAGGAAGATTTCATCTGAATATAGAACTGCAAAGTGATAGCAAGAGGATCGGTATCCTGGGTGCGAGTGGATGTGGCAAGAGCATGACACTCAAATGTATTGCCGGGATCGAATCACCGGATCAGGGAAAGATTGTGCTGGAAGGGCGTACGCTGTATGATCGAGAGCAGAAGATCAATGTGAAGCCACAGAAGAGAAAGATTGGTTATCTGTTCCAGAATTATGCATTATTCCCGACCATGTCTGTGCGGAAGAATATTATGACCGGACTCAAGTGTAGCAAGGCAGAGCAGGAGCAGATCGCAGATAAGATGATTACCAAGTTCCAGCTTGACGGTCTGGGAGACCGTCTGCCGGGTGAACTGTCCGGCGGACAGCAGCAGAGAGCGGCTCTTGCAAGGATCATGGCATATGAACCAGAGGTGATCCTGCTGGATGAGCCATTTTCCGCACTGGATGAATTCTTAAAAGACAGACTGCAGCAGGAATTGATCCAGATGCTGGCGGATTATCCGGGAACGGTTATTCTGGTGTCCCACAGCCGGGATGAGATCTACCGTTTCAGTGACGAGCTGGTTATTATGGATCAGGGTCAGGTAGTGTGTCACGGAAGAACCGGAGAGATATTCGACCATCCGGAGTGGAAAGAAGCAGCAAGGTTGACCGGATGTAAGAATATCACGGAAGCCATCAGAGAAGACGAGCATCATCTGCAGGTGCCGGGCTGGGGTATCCGGTTTACTCTGGAACAGCGGATCGATGAGGATATCCGTTACGTGGGAATCCGTGCGCATGATTTTGAGCCAATCTGGCTTGCTGACGGAGAGCATCCAGAGGAAGGATGGATAAAAGTAAAAGTGGACAGCGTTGCAAGGCTGCCGTTTGAACATAAGTATTTTCTTAAAGAATCAGAGGAACAGGAGGATGTTTGCTGGTTCGTACAGAGAGAGCTGTGGGATGTGCTGGAAGAGAAAGGTATGCCGGGGTGGCTTCGGATACCGGAAGAGAAATTACTGCTATTAAAATAGGATGTTAAGTAGAGAAGACTTTGAGAATAATATGTTTCGAAGTCTTTTTTTGGTTAAAATGGTGACAAATATAAAAATATATGATACGATGAATAAAAATATAGAAATATGTAAACGGGGAAAGGGAGATAAATATGGAAGAGAATCAAAATGTTGAATGGAAAACGAAGTGGCGCGATGAATATTTAAAATGGATATGTGGGTTTGCAAATGCACAGGGTGGGAAAATCTATATAGGAACAGCAGACGATGGGACAATTGTTGGTGTGCAAAATAGTAAAGTATTGCTGGAAGATATTCCTAATAAAATACAAACAATGCTTGGAATTGTGGCAGATGTAAATTTGTTGTCGTCAAATGATAAAGAGTATATTGAAATTATAGTGAAACCTAGTAATTTTCCTGTTAATTATAAAGGGGAATATCATTATAGATCTGGCAGTACTAAACAGCAGTTAAAAGGAATTGCGCTTGCGGATTTCTTGGTAGAAAAAACAGGAGTTAGATGGGAAGATGTTCCAGTTCCCGGAATTGAAGTTGAAGATTTAGATAAGGATAGTTTTGACATTTTTAGAAGAGAAGCACTTCGGAGTAAAAGGATGACACAAGCAGACCTACGGATAAGTAATGAGGAGTTGATAGACAGTTTGGGTTTACAAACAGAAATTGGAATGAAGCGAGCAGCAATTATGATGTTTCACAGAAATCCCGAAAAATGGATTCCTGGATGTTATACCAAAATAGGAAAGTTTAGAAGTGCTTCAGATCTGCAATATCAAGATGAAGTGCATGGTTCGTTGTTTTTGCAGGCAGATCGAGTGATTGAACTGATATATTTAAAGTATTTAAAGGCACCGATTACATACGATAATATGACCAGAATAGAAACATATCCATATCCTAAAGATGCGGTAAGAGAAGCTTATTATAATGCACTGATTCATTCCTGTTGGTTTAGCGGAACTCCAATTCAGATTAGAATAGAAGAAGAGGCAATGTATATTAGTAATGATTGTGTGTTTCCATTAGGCTGGACTGCGGAAACATTGATGCACAGACATAGGTCAAAACCATATAATCCGAGTATTGCAAACGCCTTTTTTAGAGCAGGTTATGTAGAAAGCTGGGGACGAGGAATTCAAAAGATATGTGAAAGCTGTAGGAATCATGGAACGGCACAGCCGGAATATTTTATTCATACTGAAGATATCATGGTGAAATTATCTGCGATTTCTCAAAAAGAAATAAAAAAAGTTTTAATCCGTCAACATGGCGGATTAAATGGCGGATTAGAAAATGAAATTATACAGACGCTAACGGAAGAACCTGGAATTACTCAGAAAAAAATGTCAGAAAAACTTAATACTCCTGTAAGAACGATTCAACGAGCATTGAAGAAATTGCGAGAAGAAGGTCTTGTAGAGCGTGTGGGCGGGAAAAAGTATGGATATTGGGAAATACATAAATGACAGAAATTCCGGTTCATAAACCCTGCGTTATGTGCTATAATAAGAAAGCATATATAATGATACTATTAAGAAGGAGTTATTTGGTATGGATTTGTTAACAATCAGAGAATTATATAAAGACCAGGAGAAGTATCTGGATCAGGAGATTACCATTGGGGGATGGGTAAGAAGTATCCGTGATTCCAAGACTTTTGGATTTATCGTAGTAAATGACGGAACGTATTTTCAGCCGTTACAGGTAGTGTACAGCGACAAGCTGGACAACTTTGCTGAGATCTCTAAGATGAATGTCGGAGCAGCAATCATTGTGAAGGGTACACTGGTAGCGACTCCACAGGCAAAGCAGCCATTTGAGATCCAGGCAGAAGAAGTACAGATCGAGGGAGCATCCGCGCCGGATTATCCGCTGCAGAAGAAGCGTCACAGCTTTGAGTATCTGCGTACCATCAGCCACCTGAGACCACGTACAAATACATTCCAGGCAGTGTTCCGTGTACGTTCACTGACAGCATATGCAATTCACAAATTCTTCCAGGAGAGAGGATTTGTATATGTTCACACACCACTGATCACAGCAAGTGACTGTGAGGGCGCAGGTGAGATGTTCCAGGTAACTACACTGGATATGGATAATGTGCCTAAGACGGATGACGGCAAAGTAGATTACGCACAGGATTTCTTTGGCAAGCAGACAAGCCTTACCGTAAGTGGTCAGCTGAATGGAGAGACTTATGCACAGGCATTCCGCAATATTTATACATTTGGACCGACATTCCGTGCAGAGAATTCTAACACGACACGTCATGCAGCTGAGTTCTGGATGATTGAGCCGGAGATTGCATTTGCAGATCTGGAAGACGATATGGAATTAGCAGAAGCTATGCTGAAATATGTCATTACTTACGTAATGGAGAATGCACCGGAAGAGATGAAGTTCTTTAACTCATTTGTAGACAAGGGACTGATCGACCGTCTGGAGAATGTGGTATCTTCTGACTTTGCAAGAGTGACTTATACAGAAGCTGTTGAGATGCTGGAGAAGCACAATGACAAATTTGATTACAAGGTATCCTGGGGCGTTGACCTGCAGACAGAGCATGAGCGTTATCTGACAGAGCAGGTATTTAAGCGTCCGGTATTCGTAACAGATTACCCGAAGGATATCAAAGCATTCTATATGAAGATGAATGATGATAATAAGACTGTGGCAGCAGTAGACTGTCTGGTACCTGGCATCGGTGAGATCATCGGAGGAAGCCAGAGAGA
>ERZ1034920.1287-NODE-1287-length-16604-cov-12.198078_pt1 | contig 16604 bp, 12 predicted proteins | sample MGYA00520688_ERZ1034920 | MGnify/ENA primary metagenome ERZ1034920 (study PRJEB33766, sample SAMN09781785) | gut metagenome | biome: gut microbiome | host: Homo sapiens | place: Madagascar | study: EMG produced TPA metagenomics assembly of the PRJNA485056 data...
AAGCCCATCTTGTCGCGTTCTTCCGCTGTCGGCGCGTTCTCAAACGTCGCCATGCTGGAAATGTAATCGCGCATCTGAACGCCGGTGCTACTGACATTGTGCGTCCAGCCATACTGGTATGTAGGGGATAGTTCCTGCTTCGCCTCTCCGACCGTAATGTTTCCAAGATCAAGGTCTTCCACAAGTTTATTATAGGTATCTACCGTATCCCCGTAGAAGCCCATGCGAAGCGCCTTTTTCTGTTCTTCGGTCAGATTCTTCGAATCCAGCCAATCGTCATACTGATTCTATACGCTGCTGGTCACAATGCCGTCAATGTCTTTGACTTCGTGCATTCTCGCGTGCGCGCTGGACGCTTCAAGCATCATCTGCGGCGTAACGCCTGCGGCCTTTCCGAACTTCTGATACGCATCGACTTCACGGGCAGACAGAACCGCAATTGCCGTCCGGTCGTTCAGCTCATTGTCGTTGTATGCCTGCAAAAGCTCGTCCCGGTTTGTTCCGTCTTTGTTCGCGTCCTTGTACTTGGCCTTGACTGCTTCGTCAAGGAAATACTCTGCAAGCGTCTTCTGGTTTTTTCCTTCAAGCTTCTGCTGCTCTTCGGAGAGTTCATAGCCGAATTTCGCCTTTTCTGCATTCTGAAAGTACTCTGCCGCCTTTTTCCTGGCAGATTCTTTCAGATCGTCGGATACCCCGGCATACGCAAGCGAGTCATAGAGCTTCTGCACATTCCCGAGCTTGTTCTTTGCTTCGTCGCTGATGTACTTTTCACTCTCAACGGCTCGTCCAAGAATCGCGTTCACGATTTCCTCGTCGGATTTCCCCTTCAGTCCGTTGATCCATTTCTCATCGCTTTCATAGCCAACGCCCGCCGCTTCTTTTCCAAGCGCGTTCGCGTACTCCTGCGAAAGGCTCATTGCCTTAGACTTTACATTATCCGGAAGCCCCTTGTAGATATCGCTATCCAACATATTCTTCCGGAGATTATAGTCCGTCTGGCCTCTTGTTTCCGTGTATTTTGCATATTCCTCAGAGGTCAGTTTGATGTTCTCCCCGTCTACCGCAATGCTCTTCGGCGGTTTCGTATAGAAGTTGGAATATTCTGCATTCACATCATGCAGCCGCGTGATTTCTTCTTCGACTGCATCTGTCTTCTGCTTGGAGGGATATACCGGCGTGACCGCTTTGAACGCTGCTTCTCCAAAGCCGTTTGCCCCGTTTCCTTCTACCGGAACGCCCCAGTTTCCGTAGGTAACGGCCATATCCTCCCGAAGCCCCGGAATCTTCTTCTGTACACCCTGTACGGCAGACTGCACCGGGCTCCAAGCGCCGTCCGGTTCCAGATAGGTACTTCTCTGGTTCTTATCCAGACTGGCCGCCACGCGCCCGACTACCGTCGGCACGTACTGCCCGACATAGTTTCCGATAATCTGTACGCCCATCTTGGTCAGTAGCTCGCCGGTTCCCGCGTCGTCGGAATTCTGGATCGTCGTCAGAATGCTGTCCATGCCGCTGAGCATGGATTGTTCAAAGACAGGGTCTGTGATCTTGGACAGCGCATCGAGAAAATCTTCAAACGAGATCGGTTCGTCGCCGTTCCGCGCGTTTTGCGCCGCTTCCCAGATTTGCGCGCCCGTCAATAGCCCTGTCCCTGCCAGCGTCAGGCTGTCAATGGGAATATACGTATCTCCAACCAGAATGGAGAAATCTTTCGCGCCGAAGGCGTTCTTCTGCTGCTCTTTTTCCTTGTCATCGCCAACGCCTGTCGCCCGAAGGATTCCCTGCTTTGCAAGCATCGCGCCGACACCGAGAAGCGCCGTTCCAGTGGTTGCCGCCGCAAAATCATCAATTGCTTTGGCCGCCGTGATATCCGGATTTCCTTTCTGCATCTGAATGAGATCCCATGCCCCTTTCAGATACCCGAGCGGCGAATATTCCACCGTCCGAACCATGACGTTTGCCGGGACCTTCTTGAATGGATAGACCGTGCTGGACAAGAACCGTCCGAGTTTGCTTCCCTTTCCAAGAGATGTCGCCCACTTGGATACGGCGTTCAGGTCATTATACGTGCCCTTCTTCGCTTCGGTCATTGCGTAGGTTCTAGCCGCGTCTGTGATTTCCGTAAGCCCATTGGCTTTCATATAGCCTGCCAGCGCCACAGAATACATCGGCTTGGAGAACCACATGTCTTCCACTTCCAGCGCTTTGCTGTTCAGATTGTTCGCCTTTTCCGCGATATTCAAGGCCTTGTCAATGCCTCTTGTCAAAGCATTCTGTGGGTCATTGATCTTCCAGTACCGGCGCTTGTCGTTGATGTCGCCCGACGCGTTGGAGTACTTTCCCGTGCTGTCTTCATAAAGATCGACTGCGTTGTCGTAGTCCGCCCAGCCCAGATTCAGAAGGTTCTGGTCTGACTTGCTCAAAGGATTTAAGAATGCTTTCGTTCGGCCTTCTTTGTTCCCGATGAAAACAGTTTCCATGAGTGCGGCAAGGTTATCCTTGCCGATCTTTGCAACTGCACCGGACACGTTTCCCATGATGTTCTTTGCATGTGTCGAAGGGTTCGCCAGCATCGAGAAATACCGCCACTGCTGCGCCGCTTCGCCGAGAGATGTCGGAATCTGGTCTGCAACATTTTGATAAATGTTCTGCAAAGCGGCTTCCTGCGCGTCTGCCGTCGCGGCGTTCTGATACGTCTGCAAAAGCGCGTCCGGAACATTGATCTCGATCTGCCTGTTCGCGGCTCTTCTCTGGTTGATCTGCGCTTCCAAATTGGAGACCATTTTCTGCACCGTGAAGATTCTGCCCTCCGGCGTTAAGGACTTCATGAGTCTTGCCGCCTGCACCGTCTGACCGGCGTTTGTCTCAACCGCCGTCAGTGCAACCAGAATATCGGACGCTGCGTTGTAGTCCCCTTCCGCGATAGCGTCTGCATACAGTGTCGTACCCTGAGAAACGAATTTTGCCCCGGCCTTTCCTGCGTTTGCGTCGCGAATGAACTCTCCGCGGATTTGCTTGATGCTCTTGCCTCTGGCATACTGCTTTTCAATCTGCTTTGCGCCGTCCTCAATCGCTTGCTTGTTACCGTAGACCTCATGGCTGAGCTTCCCATCCTGCACCAGCTGCTCAATTCTTCCGACCATCTCGTCTGTCGTGATCTGCGCCTCTGCCGCTGTCCGGGAGAACCTGCTGACTTTTGTTTCTCCGTCCATAGAAGCGGGGATATCCACCACACGCGAAGGATTCTCGCCGGGAGGAATCGCGCCGTACTGGTTGCTCGCATGGCTCAAGGGGTCAAATCCGGCAGGCGCTGCGCCCAAATCCGCCACATTTTCCCTATTGACAGAATCCACAGACTGTGCTACATTTGAATTGTAGTCAGCACTAGACTCCGCGTCTTGGACGTGTTTGCCGGGGGGGCTTTGGCCTGTTGATCCGCTTCGAGCGGGCACACTGGTATCGGTGGAAGTGCTGGCTATTTTTGTCATCTTTTTCAAGAAACTCGGCTTGCTTGTCTCGCCAGTAATGAGCATTTGCTTCGTTGCCAGCACACCGTCGTCCAGCACTTCTTCAACGTAAAATGTCCGGTTCCCCATTTGCTTTTCGTAAACGACTGTCGGATTTCCGCCCTTTGTATCATATCCGCGGTACAGATTGTCATAGTTATCAATGATATTCTGCGCCTGCTCCATGACATTTGCCGTAACCTGATACTTATCGTTAGACTGCGAGCCGTGCGAAATATCCACATGTCGGAGGTCATTGTCTCTGAGTGCGTGTGCGTATCCGTCAACTTCGATTCCGGCTGTCCGTAGCGTTTCCGCTAATTCTGGAGACACGTCGGAGAGTTTCAAAAACTGATACTGATTCTGCTTGTTGAACGCATTTTGAATAAACCTTGAAATCTGCTCTTTCGTTGCATTGAGCAGATTTTTTACGTCTTTCGGCTTATTCGTCGCCACTTCCGGGCTGATGCCGCTTTGCAGCTGCATCTGCGTCTCCATAATAATATTGTCCAGATCTGTCGGCTCTCTGACCTGCGTCACATTCTCCGGCGTCTGCACACCCTGCAAGGTGTCCAGAACCGCCTGATCGAACGGGCTCGCCGTCGGGTCAACGATTCTCTGTCCCCTTGCGGCGATGCCCTGCGCCAGCATCTGCCCGCCGCCAAGAATGCCGCCGATTGCTGCGCCCATTCCAAATTCTTTCAGCGATTGATCGAAATTGAAAACTGCATCTTCGTTTTTGCCCGTGTCGTCGTTCCACGGCGCGTCCTGATCGTAGACAGCTTTGTTGACAAGCCGCTCGATCATGCCCTGCACGACTTCTTCCTTGCCCTCATCTAGAGCCGAAGAAACCCACTTGCGGATTTTATCCTTGCTGGTAAGTCCTGCCTTGCGCAGTTCGCCTGGCAGCTGCTCCACGCCCCCGCCAACTTCCACAACGGCGTTCGCCGTCGAGGAAAGAAGCGTCGCCAGAAGCGCCTCGTCCTCCGTTGCGCCCTTTTCGATCGCCTCGTCATACGAATTGCCGAAGCTCTGAACGAAGCTTGTCCAGTACATAGGGTCTTTGGAGAGCTTCTGCACCGCATCTGCAACTGTCGCCGTCAATCCCGAAGCCTCCGGGGCGAGTGTCGCCGCTGTAGAGCCGCCCGCCGTTGCCATTGCGAGAACCGCGTTCGGGACTGCCGAGACTGTGCCCTGAATCAGCTGATTTGCAAGATTGCCGCCTTTCCCGTACTGATTCCATCCCGTAGCCGCTTTCTGTGCAAACTGCGCCGTCGTGTCCTTCGTGCTCTGGTTCAAATCAGATACCGGTTGAAAGAGAGAACCAAAAAACGGCGCATCGCCTTTCACAAACTTACCGGTTTCCTTGTCCCAGCCGCCGTTTGCAAGGGCTTCCAGCTGCATTAGAACATTTTTACCCGCATTCAGTGTGCTGGTAACGCCGGAGTTGAACTGTCCCGCACCGGCTTCCAGCGAGTTATAAATGGAGTCAAGAACGCCGTAGTCGCCCGTTACGTCCTTTTTCTTCTGAATCAGTTTGCTTCGCTCTTCTGTCAGCGCCTCTTTGGTTTTGCCGCTTTTCTCGCTGACCACTGGGTAGCGGCCTTCAATTTTGTTCTTGAGCGGCGCAAGTTCACTGTCGATAGCCGCAATCTGCTTGTTAAGCTCAGATACAGTCCGGTTGTACCCCTTTTCCTGATCTCGGTTAACCGTCCTTTGTGTTCTGATGCGCTGCTGCTCATCCGCTCTCGCCTCACTCGGGCTTTTCCCGCTGGAAATGGCTCGTTCAAGCTTCTGATTAACCGTATTGCGGAAATCCTGCGCCTGCTTCGTGTTCTGACCAACCAGATACCCATTCTTCGTCGCCTGCTCCACAAGCGTCTGCTTCCGCTTTGACTCCGCGTCGGAGATCTTCCGGTTGGAAGAACTCTGGAACGAAAGCCCGTAGGTTCTCGAGCTGCCGATCGTTGCCCTGTCCATCAGGTCGCTGAGCGCTTTGGATTTTTCCGCCGCGCTCAGTGATTTTTTCTTGCTGGAGGAACCGGAAGAAGACGAAGAAGAGTTGCTTGTCGAGCTTTCCGTCGGCTTGGGTGTTGTAAGTGAACCGCTTGTGCTGGAAGAAGGCGTCGTTTTCGGCGTGCTTGTGGAGGCGCTTGGGATTGTCTTTGGCGCGCCGCCCTTGTTTCCTGCGCCGGTATTTTTCTTCTTCTGCCCTTTATTACTCGCCTGTTCGGCTTTGCTCTTCCCGGAATTTGGGTTTCTCTCGCCGTCTTTTGTAATCATCTGTACGCTCCGTTCAGTATGTCTGCAACGCTATAGCCGTTGCCGTCAGTTCGGCTGGAACTGTTCTTTCTGATTTCCTTCAGCTTCAGCGCAAGGTCGAGCCTGCGTCCAAGCTCCGTGTCAGCCAGTTCTTTATTGTAAATCGTTTCAAGCTGCGCGATCACGTCGTCGGAAAGCCCGTAAAGCTTCCCATACAGACCGTATTTGCCGCCCGCCGCCGCGATCTCCGCTGCCTTCCGTGCCTCTTCCGAAGCAAGGTTTCGGTCGGAGCTCACCTGATTGAGCATCATATTGAGAATCTCCAGCGCGCGGTTGCTGTCGTTCTTGGAAGCGTCAATAATGCTCTCGTCCACGCGCACGGCCTCCTGATACAGCCTTTGTGCCAGCTCCATATTGTTTTCCGCTTGCGCCTTCTGGATCGCGTTCTGATACTGCTGCCCGAGAAGCGTCCTCTGCCGCTCGATCTCCGCCCGGTTCTGCGCCTCAGCATTTCCGAGCGCCGTCAGATCGCTTTGCAGCTGATTGCTTCTGGAAAGTGCTGCCTGACCACCCGTGCCGGAGTTGAGCCCCGAGGCGTTCGCCATCTCGTTATAGCTCGCCTGCGACCGGTCAGCGTTTGCCTGCGTCTGCCGTCTCTGCTCATAATAATTAGAGCCAATCTTGCTTGCCTCGCTGTCGAGTCCGCTGACGTTCTGGTTGTAGTCGCTCTCGAGCTGGGCTTTGTTTGCCGCCAGCTGCTGTTCGTACATCTGCCGGATATAATCCGACTGGTCTCCCGCCGTCGCTGTCTTCTGCCCCTGCATCGCTTGCAGCTGCTTGAGATAATCCTGAATCAGCTGATCATATGCTTGCCTCTGGCTTGCCGCGTTGTCGACCGTTTCGCTTGTCCCAGAGCCGGTTGTACCTCCGCCAAGACCTGTCCCGGTTCCGGAAGTGCTGCCCCCGGACGGCTGCGCCCCTGCCGGGGGCTTCGTTGCCCCGCTGCCTCCGGTATTTGAAATGCCGGGTCTCCTGCCGCCGGAAACCACGCCGCCAGAACCTCCGCTGCCACCGCCCGGCTGGTATGTAATATTTGCCTTTGTGGTCACGCCGTCCTTCGTGACCCAGATGTTCCCGTCCCTGTCCGCCGTCCACGAAGACCCGTCCGAGACCGTCGTGCTCGTGCCCTGATTCTTTTTCAGCGACTCGGAAATGTCATACCCGGCTTTGGTGCCGATGTTGTAAGCGCCCATTTATTCCTCCACTTCCCACGCAGCGGCGTATTCCTCCAGACTGTAGGACGTGTCCTGCACACATTTTGTGAACTTCCCGCCCTGCACTGCCCATTCTCCCGCCTTGTAAATATCGTGCGCGCCCGTCGGATGGACGAACTGCCGCGCCGTCTCGCGCGATGTTCCGTGATATGGCTTGTTGAACGTGTACCAGGCGTTCTGCCCCGGCGCGATATCCGGATAGACCGCGTTGTCATACGCCTGAAAACAAGTCCACGGCTCTCCGCCAACGAGGAACGTTTCACCCACCGTGTGCTTTCCCGCCGTCCATTCCGGGTACAGTGCAGAACACCGGATGATCTCGTCTGCCGTTTCCAGCTTCACATCCTTCATCAAAAACCGAACCGCATGGACGATGGACGCATCCAAGTCGTATTCTACCGGCTCCCGCGCCATCGGCTGCGGCAGTGGAATATTGGTAAGCACCCAGCGCCCATCTGTAATTTCCTGCCGGAGATAATCTGCCGTTTCAAATGTCTGCATCTGGAAGCCATTGTTCGTGTAGACCGCAATAGACCCGGACAGAGCAGAAACGCCAGCCAAGCTTGCACCCTCGAACCGTACCGTACTATCCATGCGCGTCACGCGGATATTCTGGTACTGTATAGACTGATTTGTAATGTACATTCTGATCTCCTATCCCATCGTGATATCGCAAATATAGTATGAGCCGCTGCTGTTGTTTTTTCTATCGAATGCAATGACTGCGTTCCCGGTCACTTTCAGTGCGTACGTTCCGGCCCCGGCCAATACCAGGTCCCCATTGAGACTTATCCTGTTTTGCTCCTCAAAACCGCCTACATAGACGTCAACTGTCGCATCCGGCTTCACTTCTACCGTTGCCGCCGCCGTATATTTTGTTTCCCCAATTGTCGCATATGCTCTTGTGGAATTAAAATCGCCGGATATATCCACTGTGAAGTGTTCCGGGGTCGGAAGACCTCTTCTCAAAAACATTCCCATAACGGCCTCCTAAAAGCAAAAGCAAAACGCCGTTCCAATCGCTTCAGATGTTATGTCTTGGCTGGATGGGGCACCCATAGTGCCAATCGCATAGACATTACTTCCGCCCGCGCGTGTCCGTGTCCACCATCTTTTTTCTCTTCCCGCCATTTGCTTTACGCTATAAAGCCGATGGGAATAATACGCATACTGCATACCTTCGTCAGCGGATACGCCGGAATCACCAGGTTGTCCGACCTCCACCATTGCCGGTATGAAAAGCTTATCCGCTGTTGTATCGATACTTGAACCGTGTTTCGTCAGCTTGTTCACCTCTCGAATTCCGCTTTGTACCTCGGTAGGCATAAGCGCAAGGATCGCCGGAAGCGTTTCCGTCCGCATGGTGCTCTTAATCCACGCAGAGCCGCCGGTGATTCCGTATCGTCCCGCCGCATAACAGTCGTGCAGCTGGAGTGTCAGCGGTGCTTTGCCCGAGCCGTCCGCGTAATTATCGTGGTTCATGCCGATAATGTCGATTCGGTATTCTGCGCCGTTGATCGTCATGTTCTTCCAGTCATGCACCTTCCACTCTGGCGGGATTTGCTTACTCTGGCAGGCCGCTATGATCTGCGCCCACGACCACCCGGCAAACCCTATCGGCTTTTCGATCCATCTAGGGCTTCTTCCGCTCATCCAAATACCACCACCTTAATTGGAATGTTGATCTCCGGCGGCGCGCCGATGCACTGCGCGGTCAGACTGTTCGCACCTGTCGTAAAGTTACTGACGCGGGAGAATCCCGTCAGAAGTGCGCTGTCTGCGTCCTTGTCCATCCCGGAAAGTACAACGTCCCATTGCGGATCAACAGCGTAGGATGCCTTTAGCCCATCTATTGTGATCGTCTGGCTCTGATACCCGTGAGAATCCGCCGCCCATCCCGTGGACAGAAGCGTCCCAGTGTACTGAAATGCGTTTTTGACGTTCTTGATCGCCGCGTAAACGCCGCCGGATTTGACAAGATTGTCGCTTCCTTCCGTCGGTGTGCTGTCAAACTCTGTCGTAATATCTGAAAGCACATGCGTATGCACAGCGTTTGCTTTCCCGGAAAGGCCAGACGTAAGCGCCTGCGTCAGGTTCTGAATTGCTGCATGCACGACCTTGTTCATGATCGCGTCCGAACTCGTCGCGGACAGTTCGTTATTGACAAAGACCTTTGTCGCGCCATTCGCGATTCCGTCGAGCTTCACCTTGTCTTCCTTGCTCATCAGGCCGTTCGCCGAAGCCGTCGCCGGGTCAATGATAATAGGCCGGTTCTGTAGCTCCGTGATATCCGCCTGAGACTGCGTGACATCTGTTCTGAGCCCCGTCAAAATTGTCGTGACGTCCTGCGCCAGCTTGATATAGTTGATACTGCCGTTTGGAACGGCCGCGATCGTCGCCTGCTTGACCTGTTCTTGCACATTCTCAATGGCTTCCTGAATGGTTTTCGCCGGAATATCCGTCGTCGCCTGAAAGCCCAGATTCGCCGCGACCAGCGCCGGGAGCAGCACCGTATTGAGCCATACCTGAATCGTAAGCCCCGCTTCGTCGAACTTCGCCTTGAGCTCCGCCGCCGTCAGACCGCCTACGTCGTTCGGCTCGTCGTCCAGTTTCTGAATAATGTTCAGATCGTCTTGGAATTCTGTCAGTGCCATCAAATCACCCCCGTCTCATTAAGTGCCCGCTGGAGCTGCCCGTATCCGCTGCCGCCCTCTACGGGAATTTCTGTCCCCTGTCCCATCACCGGGGAATTCGATTGCTGCCCCGCCATCTGCGCCTGCATGCCTTGCAGCTTGTCGATAAGCTCCTGCTTCTTGGACACATACCCTTCCGGGATACGTTCCAGATAGTCCACCAGCTCGATTTTCCCCTGCATCAGAAGATTGTCAAGCGTCTGTACCGTTGTGATCTCGCTCCAATACGAAGACGCGCCCACATCCAGTTTCAGGCTCATCGGAATTTCATTCAGAATCGAAAAATCAAACGGCTTGTTGAAATTTGTGTCCTGAATGCTCATGCCAAGCGGCTGATTGTTCATTTCCTGCTTGGAGAGGAACTTCACCTGCACATACCGCGTCCCGTAGTAGACCCGCATCATGTCGAGGTAGATCCTCCCGAGGTCTTCAATGGACTCGTACATGTTGAGCTTTACAAGCTCCAACGGCGCGTTCGACGCTCTTTGCAGCGCGATAATGGCCGACGTGTTGTCCGGTCTTGTGTCGCCCAAAGCCGCGTCGGAAGCGCCCATAAAGTTTTGCGTGTAGTTGACGGCAAGATCAATAAACTGCGATATCTGCGGGCTGATCTGCGCCGGGTCAATGATCTTCGCAATGGAGTTCATGTCCCCGCCGTTCACGCCAATTGCTGCGCCGACCCTCGAGTCCCATTTAGGAATTCTTGTCTTGTCGTAGACGATCTTCGGATAGGCCGTCGTCATCAGCGAGATCATCGCCATTGCGAACGCCTTGTTCACAAACTTCTGGTTCGGAAGCAGCTGCGAGATCAGCGCCTGCCCGTGGTAGCTGTCCTGAATATAATCCCAGTTCATCCATGTAATGGGATAATGCTTCAGCTCCGTATCCTTGTCTTCTTCCAACTCCACGTTTTGTGTGCACTTGTAGCTGTGAATCGTCCCCGTCTCAAAATCCCGGTACAAATAAATATACATGGACACTCTATCGTCCGTCAGCGCGTCCATTTTGTTGCCGTACGCCTCAGAGTCTGCCCGGATGGAGTCAATATCGTCCTTCTTGACGCCGTTTTTCTCGGCCAGGTTCTTTACATATTCCACCTGTTTTCGCATGGGAATAATGATATATGGCTGCTGCTGCACGTTCCGTTCGTTCGGATTGCCGAAGATGATTCTTGTGTTCTCGATGATCTCCGTGACAATGCCGCCCTTTGCTTCCTGCCCCGTCTCCATATCCGGGTCAAACCACGAATAGGTTGCCCCGTCTCCGTCCACGGCGGCATTGCGCATGAACTCGCGCACCTTTGTCACGATTTTGTTGCGTTCAAAAATCTCCGCGAACTGCTTGTTGATCACATCCGTGACCTGTTCCAGATCCGCAAGGCCATATCTGGACGTGGAGTTCAGCGGTGTCGCCTGCATGGACAGGTTGTCGGAGCTGATCGTTGCAATCTGAAAGAGCGTGACACGCTTGAGGAAATTAAAGACCGGCGTCGGCAGGCCGTTTGCCTCCACGCCCTCCCACTGCTTACCAATGAAGAAGTTTTCGTTTTCCGTGACCGTGTCGTATAAATTGATCTGCGTATTGAACATTACGCCCTTGTCATACCGCTTGGAAACAAGCTCCGGTGTTGGTTTCTTCATCTATCCCTCTCCTTTGGATTCCCGTAAGAAAGAATGTTCGCAACGCCTTCGTTGAACAGTTTCATTTCCATCTCTGCCCTGCGCTCTTCCTCTGTCTTTTCTGCCGCCTCTTCCGGAACGGCCTTTTTCTCCCGCCGCTTCCAGATTGCCGCCGCAATCAGCAGCAGTACCGAGCAATGCAAAAGGATGAACATACTCAGAATCCCGAGAAGCACACACATAAAAATTTCCATACAGACCTCACTTTACATAACCCGTGAACCGTACCCGCATATCAACGCCCAGAACAGTAACGTCGTTTGCGACCGATACCGCATTGATCAGCAGCTTGTAGTAGACGAACTTCTTTATTTTCAGCTTGACTCTCTGCATATGCGGGCTTCTGTTCGTGTTGAAAGAAAAATGGCCAAAGTCAACGGATGCAAAATTCGAGATCTGCGCCGTGACGGTTTTTTCTGCGTACTCGCTCTTCCGGTCAGACCTTGCCGATACTGTGCATCGCGCGCCTGCCGCCGGTTTGAGACTCACCCAGAGTACCGAGCTGTGCTTTCTCTGGTAATCTGACCCGAAGTCCATATTGCCGCTTTCCCACGTGCACCCGATTTCCTGCCCGAAATCGTTGTGCACCAGCTCGTCAAACAGCGCAAGCTTTCCGTCTGACGTGCCGAAGTAAATGTCGTCTCCGCTTCTGCATGCACACACGACCTTGAGATTCGTATATTTATACCAAACGTCTTCAATGTACCGGTGCACCAGCGCCGTACCGGACGCATCGTTCAGGAACACGTAGTATTCCTGCTTGCTGTCGTCATCAAAGATAAATACCTTCTCCGGCTCTGCCCGCTGCATTGTGCTTCGTACACGTTCTGACACCATCTTTGCGTTTCTCTCGTCTCGAACCGTCGAGGATGTCATTTTCCAGTCGTAGAGCGCGCTTGCGTACATCGAGCGCGGGAAGTTGTAGACAAGCCGCACCTGTCCCGGCGCTTCGTTTCCGATCTCCCGGTTCAGTGGGATCGTGTAAAATCCTGCCGTGACCGTCCCGTCGGCCAGCGTCACCGTCGAATACTCCGTTGCGTATACGCTTCCCGGCTTGAAGGTCAGGAGCCTGTCATAGTGCTTGACCATCGCCGTAATGGGCGTATTTTCATCCCCAACCAGCATTTCATAAAGATCGGGGAAATACTCCGCCGACGCAACGCCTTTTTCTGTAATGCCGCAATACAGAGCCTTCGCCGTTCCGTCTCCGTACAAAAACACTCTTGTATCATTTGCGCCGTTGAAAAATTCCCAGAACCGCATGGCCGTCACCTGAGAGCGCAGGCTGTTCGGCGCGGTATAATAAATCTCGACATTGTTGCTCCCGGCTGCCGGAGCCGTAGAAAACGTGACCGTACCGGCTGCCGCGTCCTTCTCTGCCGCTGTTTCCGTCCCTTCGACATAAACAAGGTCGATGGACGAAAGACCGGATTCCGGGAGGACATATTTTGTGCTCTCGCCGTCCGCCGAAAAGCGCACCCGCCGTTTTCCCGTCAGCCGGTTAATGTTTTCCAGCGTCGTTCCGCCGCCTTTGGGGGATGCCGCCGTTACCACACACGGGATATACCCGTCCACCGTTTTCACGCTTCCCGCGCCGTCCCACGACAGATATTCGTGCCCGTTGAGCATATAGACCTTGTTGTTGAATCCGAAAAACGTTGTCGGCGCGTCCGTGATGTTTCCAAGCCTTGTCTTGCCTTCGGAAATCTTCCATACGCCGCCATCTGCTGCGCAGAGGGTAACTTCCTCCCCCGCAACGAAGCCGTGCCACAGCCCGCGTACGGCCCCCTGAAAGGTCTCCATCGCCTGCATACCCGGCCGAACCTTCAAATGGTACTGCGGCGTGACCTGCCAGTTTTCAAGTTTCGAGGCCTCGCCGACTTTGAGCTGCGTGTCGCCGTCCTTCGATTCGTTGAGCCCCAGAAATTTTTGTATCTGTAAAACCTTCGCGACATCCGAAGTTACGATTTTTGCCATACTTCCTCCAATTTGGGAAAAGGGCAGCTTGCGCTGCCCTTATACTCAGTTCGTGCCCTCTGCCACACCAGACCAATACATGCCGGTCTTCGTCGCTGCCGCACGGATGGTCTCGCCAGAAGCAAGCGTCGGCTTGCTGGATGCCGAGTACGTCTTCGCGGTATCGCTGAAACGCGGGTCGCTGCCGTCCGTGGTGTACTTGATGACCGCGTCGGTCGTGTCCGAAGTAATCGTCGCGGTGTTCGACGCAATGACGATTGTCGGGTCTGCCGCTACAGTCCCCGTCTTGCAGGCGACGTAGATGCCGTCTGCCTTCGTGGGCTTCACGAAAGCGTCAAACATGAAGCGCATTTCGACCAGATCGCCGGAAACGCCGGGCGGGTCGGTGTGAATCTTGTAATCGTTCAGCTTCATCGGGGAAATCGCCGCATTCTTGAAGACGATCATGAAATACACATCCGCCGGAAGATAGCTGGACGGGACCTTCTTGACGGGCATGCCGTCAAACTCGCCCACAACGCCCTTGGCAAGCGCCTTCGTGCCGATGCCCTCAAGCTTGACATATTCGTCGCAGAGCTTGAGATGCTTGTACATATCGTTTCGGATGTACAGCGTTCTTCCTTCCTGCGGGACAAACTTGTCGTCGAGTGCGCAGGTCGCATCCATGATGATACCGGCAATCGTGCTCTTCGTCGGCGCCGCCGTCAGCGCAACGTGCTGGCCTGCGTTCACTGCCCAGGTCTTGAAACGGTACTTGTCGATGAATGGGGTCACGACGAGGCGCATAAAGCGATTGAGCGTCGTTGCTGCAGTCTTGATATTGAACTGCTCTTTTGCGTTGCCCTTGTCAATGGTCCAGGTGGACCCCTTATCCTGCTTCATCTGGAACTCGTAGAGATTGTCCGCAAGCTCCTGCGGCGTGCCGTAGCGGTTCGAGCCGGAGCGGGTATAATCGTTCAGCGGCGCGACGTCCGGGTCATAGACCTTGACGGTTCTGACACCGACAAATTCCATGTCGAGGTCCTTCGAGAAGGAACTCTGCGTCAGAGAATCCTGATAAAATTTTTCCTGTACCTTGTCGGAATACTTTTCCGCAAGATTGATGGTTTTCGACATTTTTTACCTCCTGTCAATCGTCGCTCAACAGGTATTCGAGGAACGGGTCCTTCGCCGTCTCCTTTCCTTCTGTTTTCGCGGAACCAATACTTTTCTGCTTGTTTTTCTCATTCTGTTTGAGTGCGTTGATGCTCTCCTGGAGTTTGCGGTTACTCTCGGCGAGCTGCCGGTTCTCGTACCGGCCGTAGGCAGAAACTAACGTTTCGCCGTTTCTGACATCGTCCCAGACTTCCTTCGGGATCGTGTTTGGGTCAACATCCTTGTAGAGCTTCAAAAACCGTTCGATGTCCTGCTGCCGGGCAAGCTCCTGCCCCTGCTGCGCCTGCTGCTTTTCCGCATCCGCCTTTTCCGTTCTGGAAAGCCGCTGCTCTGCGTCCTCCCGTAAAACGCGCTCGTGTGCCGCGTCCCGGCTCAAGCCCTGCGAGACATAAGCGTTTTCCCGCACCGACTGCAAAAATGTGTTCCTGTCTGTGCCGGATTTCTGAGCTGCCGCGTCCAGTAGCCCGATAATCGCCTCGTTGTCCTGCTTGAACTTCAAAAGCTCTGCGTTTTCCTGCTGTAAGTGGTCTCTCTGCTCTAAAATGCGGTCGTGGTTCAGCCCCTTTTGGGCAAGCTCCGTGACCTCCTGACGGCTCACCTTTCGGATTTCCTTGTTGAACTTGAGATCAAACAGCTCTTCCGGTTCTTCCTTCTGTTCCTTTGTGGGTTCCGCTTCCGGTTTCCCCGCCGGTTCTTCTGGTTCTTCCGAAGGCTCCTGTTCTTCTTCGTTCGCTTCGGCTGCTTCTTCGCTGGTTTCCTCTTCGGTCTGGTTGCCGTCGTCTTCGGAAACAATATCGCTCAGATCTACGCCGAATTCTTCATCCATAAACTCGTTCATGTTCTTCCTCCTGTTTTTGGCTCTGGTAGGCCATATTCACGACTCTGGTAGGCCGCTGTTTACTCAAAATCCGTAATACGGGGTAATTTCCTCCCATACGGAGGGCTTCTTTGCCGCGAGCGTCGCGACAAGCTCGGAATACCGTTCGTTGAAAAAACTCGCCATCGAATCGTTTTCACCCAAAAGAAGGTGCGCTGCCAATCCGTAGGGCATAATCCCCTGTGCAATGACATCGTCGAGCCCAATCTCGTCCGTAAAGTCCTTGATCTCCGGGCACACTGCCCGTTTTCCGTCCTCTCCTGTCTGGAACGTATCAGAATACGGGAAAAGCTCGTGCCGCAGGACATTCAGAATGCTGATCGTCCGCAACCTGTATTCCTGCGTATCTTGCGTTGCTGTCGCACCGCTTGACTCGTTCTGCTCATCCATCAAGTGGATAGCTCTGGAAAATACCCATTCAGGCGTTGTCATAGAATCCTCCTAGAAATTCAGGTAGCTGCTGTCCGCTTCCCCGCCGGTCATGTAATCGCCGTAACTTTCCTCGTGTTCTTCTTCGTCTGCAATGACCTGCTGTTCCGGCTTGAGCGTCCGAAGCTGCGCGTAATACCGAAGCGCGTCCGGCGCGTGGGTTATATCATGCGGTTCTTTGGCGCAGTCCGACGGGTTCTTCTCGTCGTGCTGAATCGCCATCAGATCGTCGATAATCCCCTTGCAGGTGTTGAACACCAAAAGCCCCGGCTTTCCGTCGTTCATGGGCTTGAGCAGTTCCTTGACTGCCATCCAGCCCGCCACACGGGAATTATTCGCCTTGACGACCGGAAGTCCGCTTTCTGCGAACAGCTGTGCCATTGTCTTGCCGGTGTCCTTTAATGTCGACCACATATCCGGCGGCGCAATCGTATACTCTACTCTCTCGCCCGGCGGCGTCGACACAATCGCTGCATTCGCCGCCTGCGAAACAATCAGCCTCGATTCGTTATACTCCCGGTACAGATACGCCCTGCCGTTATAATCAACTGCAATCCACAAACACGCGAACATATCCAGACCGTAGTCAAACGCCCGATACTTCGCCCAGCCGGACGGAATCGCAAACGGCTGAATGACATGCGTCTTGATCGTGAACTCCGGGAAGAATCCGCCGGACAAAGCGTCCCAATCGCCGAACCGGTGTGCCCTTCTGACATCCTCCGGCAGCAGATTCAATGCGTTTACATAAT
>ERZ1034920.1292-NODE-1292-length-16567-cov-5.581516_pt1 | contig 16567 bp, 11 predicted proteins | sample MGYA00520688_ERZ1034920 | MGnify/ENA primary metagenome ERZ1034920 (study PRJEB33766, sample SAMN09781785) | gut metagenome | biome: gut microbiome | host: Homo sapiens | place: Madagascar | study: EMG produced TPA metagenomics assembly of the PRJNA485056 data...
CCCGCGCACCCAAACCGCGCGATGCACGCCGCTGAGCCGCTACGCCAGCCCAAGAACGGCTGCGCGGAGACTACGCGGCCCGCCTCGAACGACCTTTTGGTTGAGGAAGGTTCAGAACGCATTGAGAACGGTTGAAGGGCATAAAGAAGCCCGCCGCGCCCCGAAGGGCGGACGGGCTCTGCGATGCCGCTTATGCGCACGTCGAGCAGCGCGGCGGTTGCGACGGACGCGACGCAGCGAACGCGAACGAGATCAAGCGCAAACGAAGCTCAACCGCGACGCCTACTCCTCGACCTCGAACACGTCCTTGCCGAGGCCGCACCAGGGGCACACCCAATCCTCGGGGATGTCCTCCCACTTCGTGCCGGGCTCGATCCCGCACTCGGGGTCGCCCAGCTCCTCGTCGTACACGTATCCGCAGGGGCAAATGTACTTCTTCATGTGCGCTTCCTTTCTCGTCTGGTCGAATACGCAAACGCATAGCTTCACTTTACCACGCTTCGCGATCAGGTGTTTCGCGGGCCGTCCCGAGAACCGACACCCCTCTAGCGCGGGAACGAGCCAGTCCCGCCGACGCCCCGCGCACCGCACGCGGCCGCAAGCATGCCGAGACGGCGGATGATATCATGACGGCAACCGCACGCAGCACTGTGCTGCATCGAGGGGAGAACGCTATGAACGAGATCTTCACCACCTGCGTGTTCTGCGACGGCGGCTGCACCGTCAAGGCCGACGTGCCCGACGGGGGCCCGATCGAAGGAGGCGATCTGCACGTTCGCCCCGCAAACCCCGCCTTCCCCGCACTGTGCAGCAAGGCGCACCTGGTGGACGACTACCGCCTGCACCCCGACCGTCTCACGCACCCGCTCAAAAACGTCGGCACACGCGAAGCGCCCATCTGGAAGCGCATCAGCTGGGACGAGGCGCTCGACGAGATCGCCGAGCGCCTGAGCGCCGTGATCGCAACATACGGCCCCGAGTCGCTCGCCGTGTCCGAAATGCCCCTCAACCACGGTTTCGGTGGCATCACGCGCCGGCTCATGAACCACCTCGGCTCGCCCAACTACATCTCCGGCCTTGCGCTGTGCATGGGCAACACCGCGCAAGTCCATCGCGCCGTGTACGGCTGGTTCACCTCGCCCGACTGGACGAAGACCGACTGCATCATGTATTTCGGGCAGAACCGCGGTCCCGAGCTCTGGCCCGGCGAGTACCTCAGCCTGCGCTCCGCGCTCGAACGCGGAGCGACACTCGTGGTGATCGACCCGCGTGAAACCGAAACGGCGAAGCTCGCCCAGCACCACCTGCGAATTCGCTACGGAACCGATGCAGCACTCGCCCTCGGCTGGATCAACGTGATCATCGAGGAAGAACTTTACGACCACACCTTCGTCAGCGAAGAGTGCAGCGGCTTCGACGAGCTGCGCGAGCGCGCCGCCGCCTGGACGCCCGAACGTGTCGCCCGCATCTGCGGCATCGACGCCGACGTCATCCGCGAGACGGCGCGCCTCTACGCACGCGCCGAAGCCGCCATCATCCCCTGGGGCGTCGTACCCGACATGCAGGTGAACTCCACTGCGCTCATCCAGGCGCAATGCATCCTGCGCGCCATCTGCGGTTTCGTGAACGTGGGCGAGTACGTGGTCGGGCCTTCCATCGGCGGCATCACGAATGCCGAGCTCGCCGATTTCAGGGCACTGCCCGAAGCGAAACGCCGCCTGCAGCTCGGCGCCGACCGCCACCCCCTGCTCACCTTCCGCGCCTCGGCGCTCTACCGCGACGCCATGGAGCGCGCGGACATCCCGTACGAGCCCGACATCCTCACGCAGTCGACCGCCGCCGACCCCGCATCGGTGTTCGCCGCCATGCGCGGCGAGGGTCCCTATCCCGTGAAGGCGTTTTTTGCGATCGCCAACAACACGGTGATGAGCTACGCCAACCAGCAGGGCATCATCGACGGCCTGCGCAACCAGGACCTCGTGGTGGCGTTTGAAAACTGGATGACGCCCACCGCTCAGCTCGCCGACTACGTGCTGCCAGGCGACATGTGGGCCGAGCGCGACGTGCTCGGCAGCCCCTTCGACGTGGGAAGCGCATTCAGCGCCAAGCGCGCGCTGCGCCCCCGCGTTGAAGAATGCCAGAGCTGGTACTTCGTCGTGAAGGAACTCGCCAACCGCCTCGGACTCGCCGACGCATTCCCCTGGGCCGATGAGTACGCGCTCTACGACGAGCGCCTGGCGCCCCTCGGGCTCACCTGGGATGATCTGTGCGCGGATCCTTCAACGCCCGCATCGAACGAGCTTCCGCTGTTCGACGAGCCCCGGCGCTTCGGCACGCCTTCGGGCAAGGTCGAGCTTGCAAGCTCGGTGCTGGCCGACCTCGGCTTCGACCCGCTGCCCGCCTATCGCGAGCCCGCCGACCCCGGCATCGCGGGACGCGAAAGCCAGTTCCCCTACGCGATCTTCGCGGGCGCTCGCGAATGCGCGAACTACAACACGAACCTGCGTCAGATGCCTAACCTGCGCGCCCGCACTCCCGAGCCGCAGCTGTTCGTCAACCCGTCGGACGCCGCACGCGAGCAGCTCCGCGAGGGCGACTGGTGCGCGGTGGAGACGGCCTACGGGCACGTGCAGCTGCAGGCGCACCTCGACGAGACGCAGCCCGCCGGCACGCTGCGCGTTCCGCACGGTTGGTGGAAGCCCGAGACGGCCCAGGGCCTCACGCGAAATCTCAGCGGCGCATGTCTCCACAACGACGGCATGCTTTTTCCCGACAACGACTGGAATCTCGATCCTGCGCAGGGCGTGCCGAACCTGCGCGGCGGCATCCATGCGCGCATCGTGAAGCTCTGAGGTACGGCGCAGACGCGCGACCCCGACTCGGCTATCATGGGAGATGCACATCATCGAGGTCGAGGAGGCACCATGGCCGACAGGGAAGAACGCAAGAACCAAGCAGCCCAGCACAACGCCCTCATGAAGGGCGCGTTCGCAAGCGAGACGGCGGCAACCGTCGAAGCGACCGTCATCTACGAGGAAGGCGAGGGCCGCACGCTCGACCTCCCCGAAGCGCCGTTCGACGCCACCGAGACCATCGTCACCACCGCCTTCGCGCCCGAGGCGCTCTACCGCTTCGGCACGGGCAAGACCGCCGTAGTCGACCCCGCTGCGTTCACGCGCCCAGGCGGCGCCTACCTCGACGGCGCCTTCGGCCCCGAGCAGATCCTCTGCTCGCAGAGCAACCTCTTCGAGGTGCTCTGCGGCATCAAGGGCACGTTCCACGACGCCAACCGCGACTATCGCCGCGGCCAGCTGTTCACCGACCGCGCCGCCTATCTGCCTGACGTGGCGTTCTCGCGCGGCGGAACCGTGCGCAAAGCGAATGTCATCGCCATCGCCGAGCCGCTGCGCGCCCGCGCGCTCGAGAACCACCGCTCTGAACGCGAGTGCGACAACGCGCTCGCCCAGCGCATCGCCGCACTGCTTTCCATCGCCGCGGCCAACGAGTGCGAGACGCTCATCGTCGGCGCCTTCGGCTGTGGCCGCCTCGGCTACCCCGCCGACCAGGTGATCAGCCTGTTCAAGGAATGGATCGACGCGCACCCCGGCGCCATCGCCCGCATCGTGTTCGCCGTTCCGCGCGCACACGCCGACGCCTTCGACGCCGCGTTCGGCAAACCGAAGGAGGAGAAACCTGCCCCCGCCGTGCAAGCGGCCGAGGACGAGGAAGACGCCGAAGACTGGCGCACCGTCGACCTCCCCGAAGGCATCACGCTGCGTTAAGCGCGCCACTGCGCTCGATGCTCGGCGCCGACTGTCACGCGCGGCTGTCGGCTCGCGCCATCCGTCGCGGCCCGACAGCCGGGACAGGTTGCCGCAGATTTCTGCAGATTTTTCACCGAAGTATGCACAGCGGCGGGACAACCGAACCCGCCAGCTGGCAGCGCAACGCGCACACGTTTCCCAACGCCCGAGAAACGCCTGGTCAGATGCATCCTCACCTGAAACAAGAAGTATCCCGACTCCTCCGCCAACGGGAAGTCGGGATACTTCGGTGATTTTCGCGCACTTTTTCGAAATAACCCGTACGCGTACCGAGCGCCTCCGGCAAACCCACGCCCGCGCGCCGAGCGCCCCTGGCAACCCCGCGCCCGCGCGGCGTGCGCCGCTCTACGGCAGCAGCAGCTGTGCGATCTGCACGGCGTTGAGAGCCGCGCCCTTGCGAATCTGATCGGCCACGTTCCAAAACGCGAGACCGTACTCCACCGTGGGGTCCTTGCGCAGACGGCCCACGTAGGAGCCGTCAGTGCCCGCAAGCAGGCCCGGCATGGGGTACGCATTGTTCGCGGGATCGTCCATCATCGTGATGCCCGGCGCCGCCTCGAGCGCCGCGCGCGCAGCCTCGACCGTTACCTCGCCCTCGAACTCCACGTTGATCGACTCGCCGTGGCAGCGCAGCACCGGAACGCGCACGCAGGTGGCGGCCACCTGGATGTCGGGGTCGCCCATGATCTTCTTCGTCTCGACGACCATCTTCCACTCCTCTTTGGTGGAACCGTCGTCGAGGAACTTGTCGATATGCGGAATGCAGTTGAACGCGATGCGATGCTGGAACGCCTTCACCTCGAGCTCGTCCTCGGGCGTGCCGTCCAAGAACGCGCGCGTCTGGTCGTAGAGCTCGGCCATGGCCGGCGCACCGGCACCCGACGCCGCCTGGTAGGTGGACACCACGACGCGCTTGATGCGCGCCAGGTCGTAGAGCGGCTTGAGCGCCACGACCATCTGAATCGTAGAGCAGTTGGGGTTCGCGATCACGCCCGAGTGCCATGCGACGTCCTGCGGGTTCACCTCGGGAACCACGAGCGGCACGTCCTCGTCCATGCGGAAGGCGCTCGAGTTGTCGATCATCACAGCGCCGGCGTCGACCACCGCCTGGCGCATCTCCTTGGACACCGACGCGCCTGCGGAGAAGAGCGCGATGTCAACGCCCGCGAAGCTCTCGGGCGTCATCTCCTGCACGACGAGCTCGCCGGCAGGCACGTCGCCGCAGCCGTCGAAGGGAACCTTCTTGCCCGCGCTGCGCGCACTCGCCAGCGCACGCACCTCGCTTGCGGGAAAGTCGAGGTCGTGAAGCACCTTGAGGAACTCCTGACCCACCGCGCCCGTGGCGCCCGCAACCGCTACCACCGGCCGCGCCGGCATCTCCTTCGTCCAAGCCATGGTCTTATCTCCTCTCCCGATGCACTGCCCCCGAAACGGGCAGTCACAACACGAAACAAAACGAAACAGGTCGAGCCTAAGTCAGCGAGGGCGCCTGGGGTGCCCCGTATTCGTGGGATCGCGAAGGCGAAGCGTACATTGCGAACCGACGTCAGCGAGCGCGGTTCTGGCGAGTGCAGATGGCGTGAAAGCCCGACGAAGAGGCCTTGAGGGCCGCGAGGAGGGCTTGGAGCGCCAGCTGTGCCGCCAGAGCCGCGCGCAGCGTCGGCAGGTTCCGTCGGTGCGTTAGCACCGACGGAACGAACTCCTTACCGTCCCTTCTTCATCTTCGCAGCCACTTCCTCGGCGGAAAGCTGCGTCTCCTCGAACACGCTATCGGAGTCGAGGCCGAACGCGGTGTGCAGCGCGCGCACCGCCTGCGTCACCTGCGCCGCGTCGACGATAACCGACAGGCGGATGGGCGACGTGGAAATCGCGAGGATGTTGATGCCGTTCTCGCCGAGAATGCTGAACGCGCGCGCCGCCACGCCCGGCGACGACTTCATGCCTGTGCCCACAAGGCTCACCTTGGCGATGTCCTCGTCGACCACGTACTCGTTCGCGTTGATGTCGGGCAGCACACGCTCAACCGTCTCCTTCGCACGCGGAAGATCGGCGGCAGGGCAGGTGAAGCTGATGTCGGTGTAGCCGTCCTGCGAGATGTTCTGGATGATCATGTCGACGCTCACCATGTTGCCGGCCAGCGCCGAGAACACCTTCGCGGCCACGCCCGTGTTGTCGGGCACGCGACGGATGGTGACCTTCACCTCGGACGTGTCGTGGGCAATGCCGGTGATGACGGCTTCTTCCATGTCGGAGTCCTCCTTGATGTAGGTGCCTTCCGCATCGGAGAATGCGGAGCGGGAGTGGATGACGACCTTCCACTTACGCGCGAACTCAACGGCGCGCGCTTGCAGCACGCCCGAGCCTGCGCTCGAAAGCTCGAGCATGTCGTCGTACGAGATCTGGTTGAGCTTGCGGGCGCGCGGCGCGATGCGCGGGTCGGTGGTGTACACGCCGTCGACGTCGGAGTAGATCTCGCACACGTCGGCGTTGATGCCCCAGGCGATCGCCACGGCCGTGGTGTCGGAGCCGCCGCGGCCGAGCGTGGTCATGTCACCGTTGGCGTCGATGCCCTGGAAACCCGCCACCACGGGGATGGCGCCCTCGTCGAGCGCTGCCAAGATGCGCTCGTTGTGAACCTTCACGATCTTGGCCTTGCCGTGCACGCCGTCGGTCTCGATGCCCGCCTGGCGGCCCGTGAAGCTCATGGCCTTGTAGCCGAGCGCGTCGATCGCCATGGCCAGCAGCGTCATGGACACCTGCTCGCCCGTGGACAGCAGACGGTCGAGCTCGCGCGTGGGCGGGTCGGACGTCACAGCACGGGAAAGCCCCATGAGCTCGTCAGTCGTCTTGCCCATCGCCGACACCACGGCAACCACCTGGTTGCCCTGCTGCCGCATGCCCACGAGGCGCTTCGCAACGTTCTTGATGCGTTCGGGCGAGGCAACGCTCGTTCCGCCGAACTTAGCAACGATCAAAGCCACTTGATTTCAGCCGTTTCTCTTTCGCGGTCCGTCAACTTAAACAGGGTCACACTATAGCAAAACACGCCTGCTCAAACGGCCTGCCGCCACGAAACGCACCATTTATCAGGTACGGGGCGAAACCCGCCGCCGCGACGCGCCACGCAGCTCGGGCCACTGGGCGAGCAGCACCGCCGCAAACACGAGCACGCAACCGAAAAACTCCGCCGAAGACAGCGTCTCGCCGAGCATCAGCCAGCCGGAAAACGCGGCGAACACCGACTCCAGGCTCATGATGATGGCCGCCGGCGCCGCGTCGACGTGCTTCTGCCCGATGGTCTGCAGCGTGTAGCCGAGTCCTGTGGAGAACATGCCCACGTACACGATGGGAAACAGCGCCGACAGCAGATCGGCAGGCGCAGGATGCTCCACCGCCACCGCCACCACGGCGGAGATGGCGGCGCTCACCGCGAACTGGATGCACGAGAGCCACAGCGCATCCTCGGTCGAGAACCGCCCCACCGCGAGGATGTGGAAGGCGTAGAACAGCGCGCCGACGAGCATGATGCCGTCACCCAGATAGATGCCCGAGAAGCCGACGCCGATCGGCACGCACAGCAGGTACATGCCCGCCAGGCACACGAACACGGCGACGACCACCGCCGGATGCAGCTTGCGTCCCGTAAAGCGGGCGAACAGCGCCACCATCACCACGTAGGTGGCCGTGAGGAAGCCGGCGCGCCCCGACGCCGCCGCCTCGGGCGGGTAGGCGGTGATGCCCGCCTGCTGGAAGTTATCGGCCGCGCACAGTACAAGGCCGCAGATCACGCCGCCGATGATCACGCGGCGATACGACGGACGCTTGCCCTCCATCTCGCGGCGCGACGTGCCGCCGCGGCCCATCAGGCGCCTGCCGAGAATGAGCAGCGCGAGGAACACGCAAGCCACTGTGCTCTTGCCGGCGATGAAGGTGAACGAGCCCACGTGCTCGGAGCCCGCCGTCTGGGCGGCGAACGCCATGCCCCAGAACAGCGCAGCGCCGAACAGGGCCAACGTTCCCTTGAACTTCGCTCCCTGCATTCCGGCCATCGTACCTCCTCGCCTTTCGTCGTCGCCATGCGTTCCGCAGCCCAAGAAAAAAGCAGCCGAACCTTCATTCAGCTGCTCTTCTGCACGTTATTGAGCGCTTCGGCAGTATAGCATTCCCGCGCGCATCCTTCCGCTGGGCACCGCTGAACCGCCAGATAGGGCCCACAATGGGCGCCCATCGCAGGTCCCGCGCCGCCTCGCCGCCGAAGCCGCCGCGGCGGCTAGTCGCGCGCCGCTGGGCCGCCCGGCATCTTCCACATGAGCACGAAGCCCACCACGAACAGCACCGCAATCGACAGCACACCCACGCTCGGATTGCCCGTGAGCTGGGTGAACACGCTCACAAGGAACGTGCCCATAACCGCCGCGTACTTGCCGAAGATATCGAAGAAGCCGTAGTACTCGTTCGCGCGCTCCTTCGGGATGAGCTTGCCGAACTCGCTGCGCGAAAGCGCCTGAATGCCGCCCTGGAACAGGCCCACGCAGAACGCGAGGATCCAGAACTCGACGGCGCTCGTGAGGAAGAAGGCCGCGAACAGCGTGATGCAGAAGTAGGCGAACACCGCGATCATGAGCATGCGCCGCGTGCCGAAGCGCTTTGCGAGGCGTCCGTAGGCGATAGCCGAGGGGAACGCCACGAACTGCGTCATGAGCAGCGCGAGCACGAGCATGGTGGACTCGATGCCGAGGTCGGTGCCGTAGCTCGTCGACATCTTGATGATGGTGTGCACGCCGTCGATGTAGAAGAAGTACGCGAGCATGTACATGAGGATGCGCTTGTCGCGCGCGATGTCGCGGATCGTGTGTGCAAGGCCCGCGAACGTCGAGCGGAACAGGTGCGGCGCGCGCTCTTTGAAATGCGTCTGGTGCACGTTTTTGATGATGGGAACCGAGAACGCCACCCACCACAGCGCCGTGATGACGAAGGCAATCTTCATGCCCACCATCATGTCGATGCCGATCGACGGGCCGCCGAGCACCACCGCCAAGCAGAGGATGAACGGAATGCACGAGCCGATGTAGCCCCACGCGTAGCCGTGCGACGACACCTGGTCGTAGCGATCCTCGGTGGTGGCGTCGACGAGAAACGCGTCGTAGAACACCATGGAGCCGTTGAGCATGATCGAAGAGATTACGTACAGCACGAGGAACGCGAGCGCGTGCTCGGGAATGCCGAGGGCCGCACACGCCACCGCGCCGGTGCCGATGAAGCCGACGAGGAACTTCTTCTTGTTGCCCTGGAGGTCGGCGAGGCTGCCGAGGAACGGCATGAGCAGCGCGAGAATGAGCGAGGCGACGGTTTCGGCGTAGCCCCACGCCACCACAACGGAGGAGCCCGGCTCGGCGAGGCTCGAGAAGTAGATCGGGATGAGCGCCGTGGACAGCATGACGAAGGCCGAGTTGCCCACGTCGTACATCACCCAGCTGCGTTCCTGCTTGCTCAGACCTTTGCCCGCCACCTCTTCGCCACCTCTTCTATCCTTGTGCGTCGGATGCGCCGATGGCGCCCGCCGCGATCGAATTCGCCTGCGCGTTCCGCAGAGCGTCTGTTGCGTCTACGGAGAACCCTCGAAAACACCGCCGCTCATTGTAATATGAGCATGCAGGGCCACTTCGTAAAATCGACATCAGGAGGCGAGCGCCATGCCGGCGATCATCACCCACGACACCTTCGGCCAGGAGGTCTACGGGAGGCTCTACGAGCTCATCGGCGGCTCGCGCGACGAAGCCGAGGCGTTCCTGCTCGGCAACCAGGGGCCCGACCCCCTCTTCTACAGCGTGCTCGACCCGCGCCTGACTGCGGCTCACCGGCTCGGATCCATCATGCACCGCTACCAGCCCGATGCGCTGCTCATCGCCTTCAAGCAGTCGATCATGCGCCTGCCCGAACACGTGCGGTCGGTCGCACGCGCCTACGTGCTCGGATTCATGTGCCACTACGTGCTCGACTCGAGCATGCATCCGCTCGTCTACGCGCAGCAGTACGCGCTGTGCGACGCGGGTGTGCCGGGCCTCACGCGCGCCGACGGCAACGACGTGCATGCGCTCATCGAGAGCGAACTTGACGAGCTCGTTCTCACGGTCAAGCGCCACGAGACGATCGCCACGTTCAACCCCGCGCGCGCCATCCTGCACGCGCGCAACGACGTGCTCAACGTGATATCGGCCCAGTACGCCATCGTCGCGAAGAGCGTCTACGGCATTGAGATCCCCATCGACACGTTCAGGCGGTCGGTCAAGCTCTTCCGCTTCGCGCAGGGCGTGTTCTACTCGCCGAGCGGCCTCAAGCACAACCTCCTCGGTCGCATCGAGACGCTCGTACGTCCCCATTCGTTCTACCGCGCCATGAGCCATCGCAACCGCGAGCTGACCGTGTCGCAGTTCGACAACCACGAGCACGCCGTGTGGTACAAACCCGCCACGGGCGAGGCGAGCACCGAGAGCTTCTGGGACATCTTCGACCGCGCGCTGCGCAAAGCCCAGTTCAGCATTCCGTTGTTCGACGCCCCGCTGTTCAACGAATACGCCCGCGGCGACCTCACCGGCGGCCTCGACTTCTCGGGCGAACCCGCCCGCGCCGAAATCGTAAAGGTGGAAGAGGCATAGGCACCACACCAGCCGCAACTCCACCCAAAACCCCGCCAAGGGCGCGAAGCGCACGAGGCAGCGCGGGCGGTCACAAAAAGGAGCATAAGTCAGCGAGGGGCGCTGGGGGTTTCGTCGGCCCTGACGGGACCGACGAAACCCCCAGCGCCCCGTAGCGTCATACGATTCTCCTGAAGAGCCTACAGGTTCTTCAGGAGAATCGTCGACATGATGTCGGCGGCATGCTCGCACGCGTCGCAGCACTTCTCCATGCGCTCGTAGATGCGCGACCACACGAGCACGTGCATGATGTCGTCATTCTCAACAGTGTGCAGATGGCGCAGCACGTGCTTGTACAGCTCGTCGGCCTCTTCCTCATACGAGTTGATGTCCATGATGAGCTGGCGGAACTTCTTCGACTTTTTGAAGTTGCGGAAGTCGGACATCGCCTTGTCGAGCGCCTTGCATGAGCTCTTGATGAGCGCGGCGAAGCGCTGGGCGTCCTGCGGCATCGTCTTGATGTCGTACATGTACAGGTGCGACACCACGTCGTCGATGTAGTCGAGCACGTTGTCAAGCGCATGCGCGAGCTCCACGATGTCCTCGCGGTCGATCGGCGGCATGAAATCGACTGCTGCGCTCTTGAAGATGTCATGGTTGATCTCGTCGCCGCGGCGCTCGAGGTCGTGTACCTTGCCCATCGTGGCGACGAGGGCTTCCTCCTCGGCGTACACGTCAAGCGCCTCGATGAGCAGGTCGGCCTCGTCGACGCCGAGCACCGTCAGCTTCTCGTACGCGTTGAAGTAATCGAACTTGTGCTTCTTGGCCATGGCGTCCCTTCTCCTTTGCAAACGCTTCGCCCTTGTACTGCATGGCGCACAGCAGATTGGCAGAACGGCGAAGCTCGAAGGGCCCGCCGACGGCCGAACCGCGTGCGGACTATTCCTCCTCGTCGCCGAAACGCGCAAACACGCGTCGGCGCTCGGCTCCGATCGTGGTGAGGCTGTTATGCCCCGGCAGAACCGCCACGTCGTCGGGCAGCTTCGCCAGACGCTTGATCGACGCCTGCATGTCGCTCATCGAGCCACCGTTGAAATCGGTGCGACCGACCGTGCCAGCGAACAGCGTGTCACCTGACACGAGCACGGGCAGGCCATCCGGGTGGTTTCCGAACTGGGGAATCATGAACAGGCAGATCGACCCGCGGCTGTGGCCCGGCGTGCCGATGACCTTCCACTGCATGTTGCCCACGCGGAACGTGTCCCCATGGTTGACCTTGAAGTCGACCGGGCAGGGAGGCGCCTGCTTCGACGCAAGCGGATCGTCGGGGCTCTCGATGTGCGGTGCGTCGATGGCCGAGGCGATCACCGGCGCCCCCGTGCGCTCGCGCAGCTCCGCCGCCGCGCCCATGTGGTCGTAGTGGGCGTGTGTGATCACGATGGCGTCGAGCGTTGCGCCACCGAGCGCCGCGATGATGCGGTCGACGTCGCACGAGGGGTCGACCACCATCGTGCCTGCGCCGTCGGACAGGATGTACACATTGTTCTGAAGCGGTCCGAGCACCTCGTACGACACGTCGATGCACAGACCCTGAACCTCGTAGCTGCCGGCCATGGACTAGCCTTTCTTCTTGCTGTTCTGCCCTGGCACCATGCGGTGGGCGTCGAACACGCCCTCGACGGCCGACAGGCTCTTGATCACGCGGTCGATGCCCGCCACATCCGACATCTGGAAGAGGAAGCGCATCTCCACCATGCCGTCGCGATGAGAGGCCGTCGAGCTCGACACCACGTTGGCGCCCAGCTCGGACAGCACGCGCGTCACGTCGAGCAGCAGGTTCATGCGGTCGACCGCCTCGATGTAGATCTCCACCTGATAGGTGGTGGCGTTCGCTGGCGAGCTCTCCCACGCCACGTCGATGATGCGCTCGGCGTGCTTCTTGAGCTCCACCGCGTTGGGGCAGTCGGCGCGGTGCACCGACACGCCGCGGCCGCGCGTCACGAAGCCGAGGATCTCATCGCCCGGCACCGGATTGCAGCAGCGCGACAGGCGCACGAGCACGTCGTCGATGCCCTTCACCACGATGCCCGTGGAGGAGTGCGTCTCATGTCGCTTCGGGCGCCGCACGCTCGTGAGCATGGGCGGCATGAAATCGGTGGTGGTCGAGGCGCCGATGGCGGGCTTCTTCGAATCCTCCGTGCCCTTGTCAACGAGGATCTTCAGCAGGCGGTTCGCCACGTGCTGCGCGCTCTCCTTGCCCGTGCCGATCTGCACGAACATGTCGTCGGCGTCCTTGAAGCCCATCGCCTCGGACACCTGCTTGATGGCCTTGGTCGACTGCGCGTTCGAGATGCCGATGCCGTGCTTGCGCATCTCCTGCGCGAGCTTGTCACGGCCCTGCTGGATGTCGTCGGAGCGGCTCACCTTCGAGAAGTACGAGCGAATCTTCGAGCGCGCCGAGGGCGTCTTCACCATGCTGAGCCAGTCGCGCGAGGGGCTCGCGCTTTTCAGCGTGAGGATCTCCACGCGGTCGGACTGCTGCAGCTGGTACGACAGCGGCACGATGACGCCGTTGACCTTCGCACCCACGCAGTGGTTGCCCACCTCGGTGTGGATGGCGTAGGCGAAGTCGATCGGCGTCGACCCGGCGCGCAGGCTCATCGCGTCGCCTCGCGGCGTGAACACGAACACCTCGTTGTTGTCGAGCGCGAGGTTGAGCGACTTGAGGAACTCGCGGGAGTCCTCCGTCTCGTCCTGCCAGTCCACCATCTCGCGCAGCCAGGCGAGCTGCTGGTCGAGCGCGTCGCTGCTCACCTTGCCGCCCTGCTCCTTGTAGCGCCAGTGCGCCGCCACGCCGTACTCGCTCTGGCGGTGCATCTCCTCGGTGCGGATCTGCACCTCGAGCGGACGGCCCGCCGGCCCCATCACCGTGGTGTGGAGGCTCTGGTACATGTTGAACTTGGGCATGGCGATGTAGTCTTTGAAGCGGCCGGGCATCGGGTGCCACAGCGTGTGCACCGCGCCGAGCGCGGAGTAGCAGTCCTTCACCGACTTCACGATGACGCGCACGGCGATGAGGTCGTAGATCTCCGAGAAGCCCTTTCCCTTCTTCGTCATCTTCTGGTAGATGGAATAGAGGTGCTTGGGGCGCCCCATGATCTGCGCCTGGATGCCCACCTTCTCCATCTCCTCGCGGATTATGTCGATGACGTTCGACAGGTACTCCTCGCGATCGGTGCGCGACTCGGCCACCATGCGCGAAACCTGCTTGTACTTGTTGGGCTCGAGGTAGAAAAACGACAGATCCTCAAGCTCCCACTTGATGGAGTTGATGCCGAGGCGGTGCGCGATGGGCGCGTAGATCTCGAGCGTCTCGCGCGCCTTGAAGATGCGGCGGTCCTCGCGCAGCGCGGCGAGCGTGCGCATGTTGTGCAGGCGGTCGGCCAGCTTGATGACGATGACGCGGATGTCCTTGCTCATCGCCACGAACATCTTGCGGATGGTGGCGACCTGCTTGTCGGAGAGGTTGTCGACCTCGATACGCGTGATCTTGGTGACGCCCTCCACGAGCAGGCGCACCTGCGGCCCGAACTCGCGCTCGACGTCCTCGGCCGTCACGTCGGTGTCTTCGACGGTGTCGTGCAGCAGCGCCGCGCAGATCGTCTCGACGTCCATGCGCAGATCGGACAGGATGATGCCCACCTCGATGGGATGGATGATGAACGGCTCGCCCGACTTGCGGCACTGGCCCTTGTGAGCGGCGTTGGCGAACTCGAAGGCGTGCGCGAGCATCGCCTGGTCCTCGTCATTCATGTAAACGCTCGTGAACTGCTGCAGTTCCGCGAAGCGCTCCTCGGGCGTCTTCGTGCCGTGGTCGGTCTCGGAGCGCTTCATGCCCGGCACCACCGAACGCTCAGCCACGTAGGGCTGGCCGAGCATCAGGTCGACCGTCTGTTTCGTCGCCGAGCTCTTGAGAGCCTTGCCGAGCATCTCCTCGTTATTTCGATCGGCGCACATAACCCGCCTCTCCTCTCCGCGCATCATCGACCGCCGCGCCAGTGGCGCGGCACGATCGGATGCGACACCCGCACGATGAGGCCCTGCGTATCGCAGCGCATGGCCCAATCGCGGAACGCTTCGAACACATCTCGTTCGTCAAGACCTTCACGATAACGCACCGAGTCGGTGAGCTCCACCTTGGCGGCGCCTTCGTTGACGCGAATCCAGCGAACGGTACGGCCCGCCTGGTGAGACATGCGCGTGTCGATGAGCCCCAGCTCGCGGAACACCGCCACGCCGCATGCGGCCGAGCGCGGCGTGACCGCGTGCACGTCGTCGCTCGCCCGCGCGGCCAGATCGTCGTTTTCGATGCAGAAGTAGTCGCCCGGCGTCTGGCGCTGCAACGCGCGCAGCTGGCGGTACACCTGCGCCATCACATCGTGGTCGGGCGTCATATCGGCAAGGATGCGCTGGTTGAGCGCCATGTCGCCGCGCCCGTAGAGCAGATGCACCGTGGCAGGCTGCCCGTCGCGGCCGGCACGCCCGCTCATCTGGTTGAACTCCACCTCGTTGAACGGCATGTGGTAGAGCACCACGTGCCTGATGTTGGGGATGTCGACGCCCTCGCCGAAGGCCGAGGTGGCGACGAGCACCATGAGGTCGTCGTTGCGGAACAGTTCCTCGATGCGACGGCGCTCGCGGCGCGTAAGGGCGGCGTTGTAGAAGCCGACGAGCGGCGCCATCTGCGGGACGCGGCGGCGCAGCGTGCGCGCGAGCGCCACCGACTGCTCGCGTGAGTTCACGTACACCACCGTTTTCTCGCCCGTTGCCACGAGGCGCGCGAGGTAGTCGTCGCGGTTCTTGATGTTGCGCTGGTCGTCAAGGCGCAGGTTGTCGCGCGCGGTCTCGTCGATGACGCTCTCGTCGAGCGGCAGCGTGGAGTCGATGCCGCTTGCCACCTCGTCGGGCGCGGTCGCCGTCACCGCGAGCACCACCGGCGTGCCGAGGCGCGCGATGGCCATGCCGAGTTGGGTGTACGCCACGCGCTGGCCCGCCTTCGCGAGCCCGATGTGATGCGCTTCGTCGACCACCACGAACCCGATGCGCTTGCAGGCCGCGATTTCGTCGACGTGGCAGGTCAGGTACTCGGGCGTGGTGAGCACGATGTCGACCGAGCCGTCGGCGAGGCCCGCGTAGATGCGGTCGCGCTCCTCCGGCAGGCTCTCGCCCGTGAGCACCGCGCACACGAGACCGAAGTCCTCGAGCGCTGCGGTGAGGTGGAACACCTGGTCGGCGATGAGCGCACGCAGCGGGTACACGAACAGGCTCGCCTCGTGATGCGTGAGCGCGCGCAGGCCGGCGAACACCTGGAACGTAAGCGACTTGCCGCGCCCCGTCGCCATGACGGCGAGCGTCGACTGCCCCGCGCGCAGACGGTCGAGGATCGCGCGCTGCGAGGGGTGGAGCTCCTTGCGGCCGATGATGGCGCGCACGATCGACTCCTCGAGCGCGTCGGAATCGCGCTGAGCGAGCGCCTCCCACCGCGCGCGACTCGCCTTGCGCTGCGTGAGACGGTCGGCGTCCTCGTCTTCGCCGCGTTCGTGCTCGTCGCGGTCGGCTTTGGCGCACAGCTCCTCGTCGCTTTCCGCGTACAGATCGGCGAAGAACGCCTGCGCCTCGGGGTTGAGGCACGCCTCGAGCGCCCCGCAGCAGCGCGCGGGCGCGAGCGTTTCGAGCATGGCCTTCACCGAGCGACGGCCGCGCCATTCGTCGATCTGCACGGTAAACGCCGCGTCGACCACGGAGTCGTTGTACAGAAGCATGTCGATGTAGCCGCAGTGGAACATGATGCCGTTCACGGCGCTGCACCCGTCGGAGAGCGTGCACGAGAAGTGATTCTTGCTCGCCCCCACCGCGCGGCAGTTCGTAAGCGTCACGTTGCGCGCGAGGAACATCGGCTGCGGGTTCTCCTGACCGAACGGCGCGAGCGCGTCGAGCATGGCTACCGTCTCGAGCGTGAGCTCGCCGAGCTCGACGCACGCGTCCACCTCGACCATCGGGTGGAACGCATCCTCGGGCAGCTGGTCCATGTAGGCGCAGCGGCGCTCG
>ERZ1034920.1294-NODE-1294-length-16546-cov-12.016858_pt1 | contig 16546 bp, 14 predicted proteins | sample MGYA00520688_ERZ1034920 | MGnify/ENA primary metagenome ERZ1034920 (study PRJEB33766, sample SAMN09781785) | gut metagenome | biome: gut microbiome | host: Homo sapiens | place: Madagascar | study: EMG produced TPA metagenomics assembly of the PRJNA485056 data...
CTACCGGATGTCCCTCACAGGCTTCCACAGGATCCACCGCCCATACGTTCTCGCAATAATGCTTAGTGGTTGGATGGTTGGCTTGGTGCATTCTTATAGCTTCAGGATCGTGGTTAATAGCAATATCAACACTGTACCCGGTAGCCATTTCTATGCCGGTGGAAGCCCCGCCCCCGCCGGCGAAGTTGTCAACTATCAATTCTCCGTGTATCATGACAGCACCTCCGAAAAAATAAGTTTCATCTGTGGATCCGGCTCATAGTTCATCCACACCGTTTCCATCCGCGACTTTCCGTGCTCCGCACAGCTTGAAAACTGTTTTTTCTCCCATCCGTTCAGATAGTCGTTATACATTTCTGATTCATAGCCAGACAGCATAATCTTGGCTTTACTTTGCAACAAAAGTTTTAACAGTTCTTCGTGGTCAGAATCTGACATCTCATGTTTATACTGTTTCCCGGTTCTGGTACTTAAAACATACGGAGGATCAATGTACATAAAAACATTGCTGTAATTAAATCTCTCAATCACTTCCACCGCCGGGCGGTTCTCGATCTGTACCATGCGCAACCGTTCCACTATGTCAATGATCCATTCCGGCAGACGGTACCAGTTCCATAATGCATAAGCTCTTTCTCTGCTCTGTACATCATTTTTCCATCCTACCTTGATGCCATTGGTGCGGAACCCGTGCCCTTGCCAGCACTGGATTAAAAATCGTAATGCCTTATGATACGGTTCATCCGGCATCATCAGCTCCCATACATCCAGTTTATATGTATCTTCATATTTTTCACGGCTGAATGGTGTAGTCATTACCATTCTGGACAGACGTTCCGCATCTTCCTGTATGCACCGGAAGAGATTCACAACATCATGATCCAGATCATTGATCGTTTCGATATTAGATACCGGCTTATTAAATAACACGGCCCCGCTGCCGAAGAACGGCTCTACATAGCTGTGATGTTCCGGTATCAGTTCCACCAGTTGGGGAGCAATATTCCACTTACTTCCCGGATATTTCAATACTGTTCTCATTTTTTTCAAAAGGAACCCGATATATCGTTGCCCCGGCCGGAGGTTCGGCTCCTTTCATAATTTTAATTTTCTTTTGATTAATAATTCCTATTGTTCCTATGTTATATATTAGATGAACAATAATAAAGGATTGCAAGAAAATAATGTCATCAAAAGTGCATTCCCATCAATGAGGTTCTTGAGGTTCAAGTGTAAGAGTGCACAACTGAGAGTCACAACAAAAATTATTATAAATATTATACCAGATGCTTTGATCAGACCAAAGACTGTACCAAGAATTTTATCTATTATGCCAGCAGCAGGTACTATGTTTATAATAGTTGTAAATTTTACTATTATATTACAAATTATCCTTAGGATAATAAATGTTATGATGATACTGAAAAGTCTCAACAGCAGATTGACAACAAAGGTATTTCCATAATTAAAAATATCTTGTAAATTTTTATTACTAAATGAAACCTGGTGATCTAAGGATCCGTACCATTCTGTTCCTTGTAATAAAGCTTTTATAATCAAACTTAAAGTGGGAGCAAATATGTAGCATGCAAGGATTGTTATTGCCGGAACGGCGGTTCCCCTAAATCCCTTAATAAAGCCATCTGTGGTAAGGAATACTATAATTAAAGTAAAAATACTCATTAATACAATACTAAACATAAAAATATGATCCTCCTTTTTAGTTTGTTATATTTTGAGAGGTTGTTTCTCCTGTAGTATTTTCTTCATAGGAATTGAAGCCGGGAATTAAATCATCGTAGATATTATTGTTGTCTCCTTCGTAATTTGAGTAGTCAGGATCTTTATCAGGATTATCGTAGTAAAATAATCCTAGACCATCCACACAGTAATAACCAGAAGGCAATTCTTCAGGAAGCTCTATAACCTGGTACCCGTCCTTGGTTAATGTATATTTATTGAGGGTATATATTTTATATGATGCCATTATACGGGTATCTGCGATAAGCGTAATTTGTTTGTAAACTGTGCCATAATATATACCTAAATCATAGCCTTTGCCCTTCTCTAGTCCTAATAATGTGCCAGAGCGTGATATATATGTTTCAATATTTGTGGCATCATTAATATTGTTGATATATACATTGTTGGTGTCAAATGCTTTGCTGTACCTATTGGCATCACTATTACTTTGTGTGTTGTACGGATTAAAGTAATATTCGTGAAGTTTTTCGTCATAAGAAATATTCGAAATACCAATAGAATACCCATAATCTTCCATTTCTTCTAAAGAAAATAGAGAAAGTCTTTGTTTTTTAGAAAAATATATTAGTCTGTCAGTTTCCTTTCTAAGAGTCGGTACAAGCTTATCTCCATCCGTCCACCATGCAATTCGACTGCTTTTAGGTTTTGTTGCGATAGATGAAAAAGTTAAGCCATAATCGCTTATAGGATAATATTTGTCATCGCCAACGAGGACGTAATATCCTTCATCGAGGTTTTCCCTACTGATAGCTGTGACTTTTTTTTCTTCTACCTTGTTACTTTTTATAAGTTTACATCCTGAAAACGAAAGAATTACTATTATTGAAATTGTAGTTATAAAGAAATTAGTTATTTTTTTCACTTTCGGTGACCTCACTTTCTGTTGGTTTTAAATTAAGCAATTCATTTATAATCATTAGGCGTTCCTGTTCTACATTGCCCATACCCCATAAAAATATGGAAAAGTCTTGTAAAGCTCTATTCATTGTAATATATGTGTTGCCACATATCTTTTGTGGAGACTTATATACTAAGTTGTTAAAAAGAAATTCAAATGCTATTGGATTGTATCTTTTTAACATAGACAGGGCAATATATACCTGCGACATTTGAAAAAAATACTTTTTTTCTCGTTGATCGTTTGAGCTGTCTATATCGGTGTCAATATTAAGACCAAAGCGTTTGCGTATAACTAACGGAATATGAAAACATTCAAACGAGTCTATGGCAGACGAAAGGTTTATGAGATTTTTTAAAAGGAGCTTTGAGTTATGAAATTTTACGTCACCAGAATCAAAAAATCTATCAAATTGGGTGCTGGATACGTAGTGTTTGATATTGTCAATACTCTCTGAGTATCCCCATAGCCGCACGGACATATACCCTATTCCCTTACGTACTTGATATTCTGAGTAATTTTCCATCTCGTCAGTAAAAAATTTTTGCTCAACAGCTTCATATGCTTTGGGTAGATTGTCCTTGAGGTCACCAAGAGCACAACCAAGAGAAAATAAGATGTCATTAATTTGTTTTTTTCTCTTATTGAAAGGAGTATAAATTTTGAATTTGTTGTTAAAGAAAAAATTAGCAAATTCCTTATTACTTAAAGCAATCTCCGCAACGATGGGGCTGAGTGACAGGTCATCGAATTGCTTGCAACAATCAGCGAGTCGACCACTTTCTTCCAAAAGTGCCCTGGTTGCTATAGTTGGAGAAAATTGAGTTAAGAGGAAATTTCTAATGTTATCAGATAAAGTGTAATTGGTTTCTTTGTTCATCTTCTGATTACCTCTTATTATGTTAAATTGTATATTATCGTGATAATTGTAATACACTGAGTAAAAATATACAAGGAAAAATAGGATGTAATAATTACAAAAAATACTGTTTATAATTAACAAAAATACTGTTGCCCATCTCCTGCCATAAATGAGAACCGCTCGGTAATTTAATTACCGAGCGGTTCTCGCTTGAAATTTTAAAATACAGTTTGACACTCCCCATGTCTAAAGGCAGGAGTTTTACGACACATTGGATAAGATTAAGATGTGAATTTCACATATATATTTGATTTATCTGTCATAGACAAATCAAGTTCTGATACAGCTCTGTCATATCTTGTTATCCATGAAATGCCAATACCCAATGTAGAAGCTACATCTTGCGGTGATACTCCGGATTTTAATAATGAAACTGCAGTGAAATTCCTCATATCTTGTAAGGTTATTGCTGGTGAAATGCCGGCTTTATCATTAATTTGCCTTATATTGTATCTGATAGTCCTTGCAGATAATCGTGTATTTCTAATGGAAGTAAAAAGAGGACTGTTTTTATCGGCATTTTCTAACTTCTTTTTAGATACATATCCGTTCACGATATTAGCGATGTCTAAAGGAAGCTTTACATATCTTACCTTATCTTCACAAATTACCCTTATTCCTAGTTTTTTATAGCGATCAACAAAGAAATCCCCGACATTTAGGTTAAATATTTCAGACTCAGAAAGACCACATTTGACGGCTAAGGCAATTATCAAATAGTATTCAGTGTTGAATTGTTTTGAAACCTCTAATAGCGTATTTATATCTGTGACGGAAGGAATCTTTTCTGATGCTATGCGTTTATGGGTGCCTAATGGTTTGTAAATGGAAAAAACATTGGTAATCTCTTTGCCAATTACATCTTTCTCCTGCAAAAAGTTGAAAAAGCTACTCATTATACTTAAATAAGTTTGTATACTTGTTTCTGCTTTCTTATTCCTTCTAAGTAAACTAATATATTGCTTTACATCATTTTCATCTGTACTTACGAAGTCTTTATGAGAAAAATCAAGAAATTGTTCTATAACATGCTTGTAATTGTGTATAGTTTTTTCTCTCTTTAAGCTACATGTGAATTCGTTAAGCCAGTAATATTCGATAGAATTCATAATATTTACCTCCAAATTTTTATTCTCAAATTTCCCGCAGTTAGAACGAGGGGATTTTTCTCAACCTTTATTTACAATTTGGTCCTTTATGCTGCATCTATATATACAACATATTTTTCTCCATTTTTATCAATATGCTCCTCACCATAGAAATGTAGAGTAGTTATGTCTTCTGGAGAAATATGAAGTTTTTCCAGTACATCAGAAAACATAACAATAAGGATGTTGGAGTTGCCGGATCTTCCCATGAAGAAATGACTTTTGCCATCGGAAGATGCTTTGTGTTGGGTAATCTTAACATCATACAATGCTACAAACTTTGCGGGAAGAGGTATATTTTTTAGAATAAGTTGTTTCTTGCCGTTGTAAACTTTTTCTTGAAAATATCCGGCAATAGTGTTTCCTTTTTTTAGTGATTTGTTTAACTCTTCATCGGAAAAGCCTTTTAAAAAGCCGTCCTTATTCCAATAGACAAAATCATATACTACTCCATCATGCTCTACGGAAGCATAAATATTATAGTTTGATTTTCGATATGAAGTGGTGAACTTTACATTCATTAGCTTTCCGCTGAGCTGTTTCTTTGCTGCGTTAATCTCGCGTTCTCCAATACCCATTCTTTTACAGACACGCTTAAAGGCATCCTGTTCCGCACTGCTTATAGCATTAGGAATATCCCAACTTGTTGTAAGGTATGAGTTTCCGTCTTCAGATTTTGGAAAAATTATGTTTGCTCCGCCATGACATTGCTTTTGAAATATGATATTGCCATTATCATCTAGTATGTTGATTTCACACTTTACTTTTACAATAGAACTATCTTTTACGTTAATGATCTCTAACTCAGTGTAAACATCTCTGTAATTATATTCAAGTACAGAATCTAAGCGTTCACGAAAATAGTTTGCCGGGATATAAGGCTTTCCATCTCTTTCTTGAATTATACTAGTTGGAAAAGGCTCTAAAAGGCTTTCCATTATTTGTTTCCAATTTTGTCCATTTATAGTTTTCGTTGCAGCCATATTTTAATTTCAGGAATATGTGTATGATTTTTACATATACCACCTATTCCAGTTCCTCCTTTACTTAATATACTAAAATGTGTCTAAATATCGACAAATGTGTTTAACTTATATTTTCCAACCAATATATTTTGTCATACTTCCAAAGTAGTCTGCATTTTGCAGCATTTACTTTTTTACAGTGTTTTGTCGGGCTTTGAAAGGTAAACCACCATCATCAATTCCACAACGAATTTCATCTTTACAAATATCCTCATCTGGTATTTCCTTATAAAGTTGTATCACCATTGGATATCTACTGACTAACATTGCTCGTTTCTTACGGATAAGAAACCATGCTTTTTGTTCTTTTGTTGGTGCTAACTGTTTTCCATTTGCATCTAACACAAAAGCATAATTTGTCATTTCTGACACCTCCCTTTCGGAGAATTTTTCTTCTTGGCAAAGTCATACAGAGGACATGTGTTTCTCTGTTATCAGTGCAGGACATTAGCACTGTTTCTTGATTGGCACTCACAGAGCTTCAGACTGAAGATTACATCTAAAGGTGTGTTTTTACCTTACTGTACAACATAGTTCGTATCTGCAGCTTATGTTTCCACAGCAGCAGTCACTAGGCCTTGAGACCTATTGTTACGCCATAAGCAAAAGATTTAATATGTCCACTTTTGCCTATGTTTGTATACATATTTCTATGTTTTTGGATACTTAACAATTAGTCCTTTCACCTTACTTTTTTGCTTATAATATTCTTGATTTCTATATATGGGTTATCCATATATCTGCTGTCTTTGGAGTGATTTCTATTATCGCCCAGAACAAAGACACATCCATCGGGAACAGAAAATGAACTATGTTCGTCATATATGGCAGGTTCCTTTATATAATTTTCTGTAAGTATATTTCCATTGACATATACGTCATGCTCTGAAAAAGTTATTTTATCTCCAGGCATTCCTATTATTCGTTTACATATTGTTTTGGTGTCATCCCCTGTGGTGAACGTAATAATATCCAATCTCTGTATGTTATCAATATCATGACAAAATAAATAATATTTGCCTGGAATGAGCGTAGGCTCCATAGAACTCGATGCAATTTGGTCAAATGAGTATTTGCTGGAAATAAAATATGCAGAAAAAGTAATTAGTAAAAAAAATGCTGCACACATTATTTCAAATAAGTTTTCTTTAAGAACCCGTTTGATGAACATATAAATACTAAATCCTTTCACATGTATTATATAAAATTTCCTAAATAAGAATAAGACTGAATGGAAAAGTTATATAATAATTATAACAAACATGCGTTCGAGAAGCAACAAAAAAAGAGCACATGGAATACACCATATGCTCCCTTTGAAAATAAAAGTTATGCCACAGTTAATAAACTGTTTACTTCAGCAAGTCTCGCCAATTTCTCTTCAAGTAATTGTTGCTCTTTAAAAGGTAATTTGACATCTTCTTTTGCTTTTTCAAGTTGTACATTGAGATTAGCTATTTTTTCTTCAAAAGCTTCAATCTCTTTAGAAAGGTTATTAATTTTGTTAATAATTCTTTGGATGGTTCCGGATGCTGATTCACCTAGACAAACATAATGATTAGCATGACCTTTAATATTTATAATGACCATTTTATTTACAGGATCATACGCAGAAAGTAATGTAAAACCTATAAATGTGCCTATCGTCCGGTAATCCCTGGAAAAATCACATGTCGCTGCAAGCAAAAGTTCTTCTCCGGCCTTTGATTTGTTATCGTAGGTATGATCTCCTATTGTCATAGAGAAATTACTGCTCATATTTGAACAAGCAATATCAAAATCTTTCCGGTATAAATCTAATTTTTCAGTAAAATTAGATATGCTCTGAGGATAGTAATTTTCTATCTTGTTAGAAAGGGAAAGTATGCCGTTTTTATGATTGCTCTGTAATAATTTCAACTTAGTAACTTCTGAATTAAGCTCTGCACATTCTCTTATTAGAGGATTACCGCTTGCTATAGCCTTAAGTTCTACCACATCAAGAACTTGATCATCTATGTCATCCATTGTACGTATTGTTGCCCCGGACATAAGTTCAGTGATCATTTTTAGTTTGTTTTCTACGATCTGCCAACTATATGCATCAAATGTTCCTGCAGTAACATAATTATAGATATGTACTGTTTCACAGGTATTACCTTGCCTTATAATTCTACCATTTTGTTGTTGCACATCTGATGGCCTGTATGGGACATCAAGTCTATGTAATGCAAGTAAATTTTTTTGAAAATTACTTCCAGCACCGCACTTGGAGGTAGAACCAATTAAGAAATTTATTGTAGCAGCATTTAACTTTTCAAACAATTCGACTTTTTTCATATCTGTATTTGCATCATGTATAAATGCTATTCTATTTTCAGGAATACCATTTGATACTAGCTGGTTTTTCAAATCATCATATACATTATATTTTCCTAGTGAAGGAGTACTTAAATCACAAAAGATTACTTGTGTCTTATCTGGATGTTTGTTATATATTTCTACACAATTTTTAACACAATATTCAACTTTTCCTTCAGAAGAAGTATACAAATATGGTAGAGCTTCGTTTGGCAGTGCCTCTGGAATTAGTTTTGTAAGTTTTTCTGAGAGTGCCAATTTTTTACCTTCAAGACATATTTTCAACATATTGTCAACAGATGAGTCTACGCCACCGTTTCTGATTGCATCAGCTCTTTTTCCATAACTCTTAACTACTTCCTTCTGGAAATCTGATGCTTCTATAGTTACGGTATGCTTTTCAACGTTAGGTACTGGTAATTTTAATTGCTTATCAGTAACTATATCCGCAAATAAGCGAAATATTGTCATAAGCTCTGGTAGATTATGAAATTTTGAAAAACGATTTCTCATTCGGAAAGAATTTCCTTCAGGTGCCAATTCTAAGGAACAAGCAATTTCTCCAAAGGCAGCAGCCCATGTGTCAAAATCAGATAATCCTAACTGGTCCAAAGTGTCTGGAATAAGATAACGCATATTAGTATACAATTCTGCCATAGTATTAGATACAGGTGTACCTGTTGCAAAGCATATCTTAACACCATCTACACTGCGTTTAAGCTCGTTTAAATATCTAGTTTTATATAGCATACATGCACTTTTTTTACTATCTGTGGTCTGTATTCCTGCGACATTAGTCATTTTCGTATATGTATATAGATTTTTATAATATTGGCTTTCATCAACAAACAGAGCAGGGATACTTCCTGCAAACAATTGCTCGAATGAAAGTAATGAGTCTTTATTTTTTTCATCCATCAGTTTAGTCAGACGCTGTTCCATCCGCTTCTTGAAGCTTTCTGCTTGTTTAACTGTAAAGCGAGAGTTCCTGTCATTTTTATACTGAAGGATATACTTCTCTATATTATCAATGTCATTTTTCATATACTGTTTAACTCTGTCACTGCTTATAGAAATCTTATCAAACTGACTTTGACCTATGATAATTGCATCATAGGATCCAAGGGCAATTCTTGCAAAAAATCTTTTCCTATTTTTAGGTTCGAAATCTTTTCGTGTTGAGCAAAGAATATTTGCACTAGGGTATAGCCTATAAAATTCAGATGCCCATTGACCTATAAGATGGTTAGGAACAACAAACAACGATTTAAGATCTTTACCCCGGCTCTTGTATAGTCTTCTTGCAGACATACAGGCAGCAATCATGCTATATGTTTTGCCAGCACCGACTTTATGAAACATTCCTACATTTTCATGCGAATAAAGATATCTGGCAATTACATTCTTCTGAGTTGGCCTGAAAGATATTTCGGGATTTGAACCAGCAAAATTTATACAATCAGCTAAACTACTGAAATCTTGGAGTTTGACTGAATTGAATTTTACGTTGTAAATCTCTTCAATGTGCTTTCTTCTTTCGGGATCATTAAAAAGCCAGTTGTTGAATGCTTCCTTTATCAATTCCTGTTTTTGTGCAGCTATAGAAGTTTTTTCTCTATTTACTATATACTTGTCCTTCTCAATATCATACTCAGTAACTCTTGCGGGCCTGAGATTTAAGCTATCTTCAAGAATTTCATAAGCATTTTTTTCCGGAAGACCAAATTGAGTGATTATTGTTGAATTATCATAATCTTTATTTGATCCAGTTATAGCCCATAAAGTTGTGTGCTTGCTATATTCCACGTTTATAATCTTGTTATCAATAAGACGCTTAGGAGTCATAAATATTTCTTCCATAAACTGTGTAAGATATTCGATCATATTAGGAAGCCAGGTATTACCAAGTGCTACATATATTTCTGATGCTGGTATTTTTGAGGGGATGTTCTTTTCTAAGACTTTTACATTTTCGTAAAAGGCAGGGTCATTCTTCGCGGCGTTTTTGGCAATTTGTAATTTTTTCCTTATATTACCTGAAATATATTCGCTTGCGGTAACATAATTTTGGGTGCTTGGGTCCATATAAATCTGCCCTTGCAAATCACTTATTACCTCCTGCTCTGTCGTATTAGTAATATTTGCGATATAGGATATGTTGACATTTGCAAATTTGCTTATAGAAAGAATTAACCCTTCTGCAGCGGTATCAACATTTGTTTTGAGTTCCTGGGATTTGATTACTCTTTTTGTAAAAATTTGCGAGAGTGATATAACATTTCCCTTGGAGTCGCAGTTCTCTAAACTTAATAAAAGACCGGCGGCAGGATCATCTGCAAACAATCTTTTATTCGATGGTCTGTTTAGGGAACCATTCTTTTTTACAAAACTCGTATACTCCATATTTAATTGGGTTTGGCAGCTAATAAGTCGATCATCTGAGGCTCCTTCTAGTTGGGCGTCAATCAGTCTGTATAGGCTGTCACGGATATCGCACATTCCTTTTATTCTTGCACAGTCAGTAGTGTATTTTGGTTTATATTTAAGCATAATTGAGTCTACTCTCTTGTATATAATTCCATCAATAATGGCATATGCATTATTTTTTACTCCTTCAATAGCTGGTATAGTGCAAGTATCATCAAGATCTAAATCATCATGTTCTATCATATTAATCGTACCGGTGATATTGTCTAGAGCGAGTTTTAATCTTTGATCGTAATCTGCAGGTTCTTTGATTGTGAGCCTATTGCCAAAAGGACCAGACACTATTTTAACTTCACCTATTATTTGATCCGGATTACATGCAAAATAGTTATTTATAAATACATTATTTTCATAAGGTATGGAATCCTTAAAAATAAAATCTTCCTCTTTCTGTGGAAGTTCCTTTTTCTTAAAAAAAAGAATGTCGCTAATTGCTTTAGTGCCTGCAATGTCCTTAAATGCCGTTTCAGGAAGCCGTATGCCACCCATAAAAGTAGCCCTTTTTGCAAGTTCAATACGAATATTGCTATTTTGTTTATCAAAACTACCGGCACTGGTTATTAGTGCAACAATACCTCCTCCTCTGCATAAGTCTAGGGATCTTATTAAAAAGTAATCGTGAATTACTAATTTGCCAATTCCATTATACCTATCGTCATTAACTGAATAATCGCCAAAGGGTACATTCCCTATAATGACATCAAAGAAGCCATCGGAAAAATGCGTGTTTTCAAAGCCTATATTTTTGATATTAGCTGTAGGATAAAGCTTCATAGCAATTCTGGCAGATATGCTGTCAAGTTCAACACCATATAAGTTTGCCTTAATATCCTTAGGCATGCAACCAAAAAAATTTCCAATAGCACAACTTGGTTCTAAGACATTGCCACATTTAAAGCCAAAAGCTTCAAGCTTATTCCATATTGCACGTATTATTTTAGGACTGGTATAGAAACTATTGAGAACTGAGCTTCTTGCGGAATTGTATTCATCATCAGATAGTATTCCCTTTAGTTCATCAAACTCATCCGGCCACTTTTCTTTGTCAAATGCATTAGCAAGCCCGCCCCAGCCAACATATTGCGACAATATAGAACATTCGTTAATAGAGGGGCTTCTGTTTTCCTTTTCCAATGTAATTAATAATTTTATGGCGTTTATGTTATTTCTAAATCTCTCTCTTGGTGATCCCATACCAACAAGATCGTTGTTAATAATGAAATTATCAATTTTCTTGTCAGAATTTTCGAAAGTAAAGAAATTAACACTATCGTCGTCATTAGGGAATGCTTCTACACTTGACGACGAAACATTATCAGTAGATGAGGTAATATCAAAGAAAGATTCTGATGTCTTTTCGATTGGTTGCAGCCAGTCAAAAATGTCTGAACCAATAAATAAATCGTCGGATATATCAGAGTGATCATTTATGTTGGTCTGATCAAAAAATGAATATTGAATATATCCGGATGCTTTTCTTTTTTGTTTTTTCATAATATAGAAATCTCCTTAAAGTAAAGAGCAGATACTTAAAGTGGTATCTGCTCCTAGTTTTCATGTTACTTGTAAAATTTTCGTAATTTTATGTTGTTTTCATTTGCCAGTTCATAATACACTGGTAGTTCTTTCACCAATTTTCTTATTTCATATGGGTGTAGAAATGGGTGATCTTTCTCATCAATGTCCTCTATAGGATCTAATATGCAGCTTATATTTAGCTGACATTTTACGGGGTACATTACGGTAGTTGGGATAGCTGCTAATGCAACAAATAGACCTATTATACTGCCGCAGTATAGCATGAGTACTCCCTCAAAATAGATGATCCATGAACCAATAAAAAATGCAAAAGCGTTTTCTCTAATAGGCTCAGGGACATTTGCTTTTTTTAGTAGTGTTGAAACATAGGTTAACATTTTATTTCTCCTTTCTTTTTTTGCATAAAAAAAGAGCTGATCAAGAAATAATCCTAACCAACTCTTTTTTTATTTACTCTTTTATATAATATACTTCTACACCGAAGAGTATATCATATTATCAAAATGTAATCAATGAAAATTTTTGACATTCATTACAGTTAAGAGGGGATTTTTTGTTACATGCCATCACATAGTGGATGACCAGTCATAGTCAACTACCCACCACCTGAAGATAGCGTTATTATTGTCTGCCACAACACCTTTATAGCCTTGTGATTTCACATATCACTAAAGGGAAACAACGCTATGTAGCTTCTGTATCCGTCTTTTGCACCATTGTGGTATCACATATCACTAAAGGAAAGTATTCCTTTTGCCAAAATGTATACTCCTTTGCACCCTTGTGGTTTCACATATCACTAAAGGCTAGGATATCTATATTCACTTCTAGCATCCCCTTTGCACCCTTGTGGTTTCACATATCACTAAAGGGTCATATAATTCACAAGGTTATAGCGATACTCCGGTTTCTCATGTACCCATATAGCTACATGACTATATCCGGGCTCTCTGCTATTTCTAGCTGCTCATTGACAGCAGGGAGAGCAAATCCACCCACATTGTGTCACCCCCATAGTTAAACTAGGGGGTGACATATTAAGATAAAAAGACATCCGAACTTAAACATTCAGATGCCCATATATTTTCGCAAAATGCTCAGTAAGAAAAGAAAGTGTTTTGACAAAGTGATAATATACAATTTTTACTTACTGAGCAAAAGAAACCAATGTGTGCATGACTTACACACAACTTGATTATATCATATGCAAATTTTCATTTCAATAATTTTGATGAAAATTTAACATTCCTCATAGCTAAAAATGGAGGTCTTTATAACACATTTATTTAGCAAACGTCAACTACCCCGACCTACGGCTAAAGCCTTGGTGCTTCCTGCTTAGTGTCTTACGTAGAGTCCAAAAGCTGGATTATACTGTTTCCGTATGCCCTACAGTGTAGTCTTATATATGTTTATGCTGACTGTATTTGCAGTCCATTATTCAAGATATTTATGCTTGCATTGGTATCTCTATCATCTGAATATCCACAATCACATTCATCTCACGAACCTAAAGGTTCGGTGAGTTCTTGGCTAAATTAGTTAAAAGCTCGAAGAAATTTTGGCATTTTATTTAAAAGGAAGATCATCTTCAATTCCTTCAGGTATACTCATAAATCCATTGTTGGCATTCATCGGATCAGGTATACCGGATGGGGTTGCAGGTGTTGAGTTTGCTGATGAAAAACCTTTGCTTTCTGCAAATTCGTGGTCTTCCACTACAACGTCTGTCGTGTATACTTTATTACCATCCTTATTTGTATAGCTTCCAGTTTGGATCCTTCCTGTGACGGCGATTTTAGTTCCTTGCTTAAGGTATTTTTCTGCAAACTCCGCTGATTTGCCAAAGGCAACACAGCTAATGAAATCAGCCGACTGCTGTTCACCGTTTCCTCTGGAAAATCGTCTGTCTACGGCAAGAGTATATCTTGCGATGGCCATTTGATTATCTCCATTTTGAGAATACCTTATTTCCGGATTCCTTGTTAAACGGCCCATTAATATAACTTTATTCATTAGTATTCATCCTTTCTTATAAAAAATTACTAGATATATTATCTTGAAAGAAGACGCTCAAATAATGATCGACTCTCTAAGTCTGAGAAACCGGCTTTATCAATAGCGTAAAATGTCGGCTCATGGCCATTGACAAATATAAAAAATGAATTGTCGGTTTCAAAAATTTGCTTGATTTTATCGAGTGTAGTTCCCTTTGGAGCTGTGCCATCTGGTTGACACCAAAGTATATTATCGTCTGTAATCCAATAAGAAGTAGATTTATTACCGAATTTATTATAAAGTAATTCGGAAATCTTGGCTTCTGACACCTCTAAAATGGTATAAATATGTTTCATGCAGGCAATAACCATTGGAATCACTAAAATAAGCAGTATTGGGGAAGCTTTTTTTGCAAGGATAGCAGCAGCCAGGCATACACAGCCAATGGACATTGATAAATTCAATAGTAAAGCAAGAACTTTTTCTTTCCTACTGGCTTTAAGAATAATTGCGGCTAATTCGTTTGCTAATTGTTGTGTAAATGTTGTTTTATTTATATGAATACCTCCTTCTAAAATCATTATTATTTGTGTTTAAATGTAGACAAATCTTTCGATAGTAACAGTCACTTAGACTCGAAACCTATTACAAGAGATTTAATGTGTCCGCCCTTGTCCATGTTTAATCACATATTTCTATGTTTTTGGTTGCTTAACAATTAGTCATTTCCGTAACCTATATAGAATATTATACATATATAAATAAAAAAATTAAGAGCTTACGAAAAAAAAGGAACAGCAAATGCAATGGCATTTGCCATAAGGTGTGCTATTATACAATAAGCAACATTCCATTTCTTTCGTATAAATGCAAGCATAAATCCAAAAATAAGATATATAACCAGATGGCAAGGATTGAAATGACATAGTGCAAACAGGATCGATGATATAATTATGGCTGCTTTTTCTGAAAAAAGATCATATATCATTTCCCGGAAAAAAATCTCCTCAGCAAAAGGTGCTAAAAAGCAGGCAAGTCCTATTTGCGTGTCAGTATTATCCATTTTAAATATAAGAAAAAATAACCCTGAAATTAATTGTATTCCAATACCTGCTGCCAATGATATGAGCACTGGTTTTAATTTTAAATGCAGAAAATTTTTGTAAACATTCCAGCAGGGCTTTTCTATAATAAATAATACTAAAAAATAAAAGAAAATGGAAACTGCCGCCATGTTTCCCGGAGAATAAATCAGTTCGTCTGTAATATAATAAGAACTACCATGATCATACTTTCCAAGCAGGACAAAGCGATCTATAAGCATGACAAGAAACATAGTTAAAAAATAAGAAAGAAAATACCAAATTAATTTTTTAAGGTTTTTCCATTTCATTTCACATCAACCTCCCCTTCGGAAATCTTATCACATTCTATAAGTAATGGTTGAATCACAGATATTACTTTATGACGCTCCAACATTTGGGTGCGGGGTGTGGTGTAAAAAACCACATGGCATCCGGACTCATATATTGGATCTTTCTTTGAGACCTCAAGGGAATAGATGGTGTTTTCATCGTTATCATCTCTTATATATATCCTTTTTCCTGTGAGACCTAAAAAGGCGGACATTGGTTTTTTTACAGCAATACAGGTTCCAGAAAAAGTATCGTATTTCCTGCCAAGAATTACGGATGCTGTCCTAATACCAAAAAAACAGAGTAACAGGAATGTACCAATAAGGATGAGTGCAAATCGCCAGTTAAAGGGCTTAAGTTTGAATAGCATGACAGTAAAAGTAATTCCCAGAGCAAACAAAAATATTGCAATTTTAAATAACTTGAATGATAGTTCATGTGGAATAATGCCTGATTTGCTAAGCATGGTATCAGTTAGGTTTTCATCAATAGTAATTTCCTTATTTTCAAGATTTTTAAAACCTTCAGTAAAACTCGAATTTACGCCTGTTAAGTCTGCTTCGCCTAAGTTTACTCCATTCAAATTTACCTCTGTGTTTTGATCAGGATTGTTCTCTTCATTTGAGTAATAGATATTATCCGTTTTAAATTGGTTTCTTTTTTTCATAACGAATTTTTGGGTCTTAAATACATACGTCAGTTAATAGACTGAGTTACTATTATTGTCAGACCGACTCCTTTCTTGTATAACTTATCTGGAACCTGGGGGGTAGGTTGTATCGTCCGGATATAAACCAGACACAAGATTATTGCCACTTATGCCTATGAACCTACCAAACTGTTAGGATTAAGTGGATCTGTATTATAAACCTTTTATATATGTTAATGATTTCCGGGACACACCTCCTAATTTTCTTGCAGATTTGAAAAAATATTTCATCCAAATTTATTTGCATTACAATTTTTTTTGAATAAATGCCGGGCTAATTAAAAGGGGGAAGGGAAGGAAG
>ERZ1034920.1297-NODE-1297-length-16534-cov-7.173129_pt1 | contig 16534 bp, 18 predicted proteins | sample MGYA00520688_ERZ1034920 | MGnify/ENA primary metagenome ERZ1034920 (study PRJEB33766, sample SAMN09781785) | gut metagenome | biome: gut microbiome | host: Homo sapiens | place: Madagascar | study: EMG produced TPA metagenomics assembly of the PRJNA485056 data...
CGCACTGCGGCGGATAAGGTAGATGTCGCAAGCGACCGCCGTAGGCGCGAGAATGTGCCGAGGCACATTCTTTGTTCTGCAACAAGTCGCTATGTAGAAATGCAAGTATGTATTGTGAATGAAGAAAAAAAGTAAATATCAATTGACATATGAATGCGAATAATGTATTGTGGACATAAAGCGCAAAATAAACGTTGAAAATACATCGATATTGATGTAATATGAAAGAGGAAATACATTATGGATATATATGATTATACGACTCGTGGTGGAAAGAATGTGATTACAAATTACATTGATAAGCTGAGTGCAAAAGAGCGGTTGGAAATTTATGATATCAGGCAGGAAATACGTAAGCACGGCATGGATGCATTTGAAAAAATTGATACAAGGCGGTTGCGTGGAAAGTTATGGGAAATCAGAGTGTCACAAACGCGTATAATGTATGTGATTGTAGATACAAATGGAGTTGCTTTTCTACATATATGTAAAAAACAAAAAGGAAAAGCGGAAAAACAGGAGCTGGAAAAAGCATTGGAACGTGCAAAACGGGAAAATCTAATTTAAGAGGTGATTGGAATGTTGGTGAAAAGTGATGGAAAAAAAGAAGAAGCAATTATTAATCAATTAGTTGATTCTGATGAACAACTGAAGCGGCAACATGAAATATTCGAAGCAGAAATGGAGTTTAAGCAAGCACTTATAGATGCGAGAAAGGCAAATTCTCTGACGCAAAAGCAGGTGAGTGAAAGGTCTGGATTATCACAACAGGCAATTAGCAGATTGGAAAAAGGTAAAGGTGGAACCTTAGAGACGATTATTCGATATTTGAATTCAATTGGAGGAACGCTGGCTGTGAAATTAGAAAACAAATAATGAAAAAGTGTTTAGATGGTGCATTGTTGATATGATATGCAACTCTGGACATGAGAATACCCCCATATAGGATTTTTATATTTCATTGTCCTATATGAGGGTAGCGTATCATAAAAAGTTATTTTATTTCTTCTTTAATTCCGGAATATAATTCCTGCACGCTTCTACATTTCCTTTAATGAATGCGTCTTTTTTCAGTGGCAGCAGGATACCGCCTGTAAGCTGAAACACGAAGAAACGTTCTGTCTCGAATACACCGCGCACATCATTCTTGCGAAGATCTACATCCGGTGCATTATTCTTATAAGAGCGGATGCGCGTGCCTTCAATCGTGATCATGAGATCATAGCCGTCTTTTGAATAACTGTCGCGGAAAGCCTGGATTTCAGCTTTTTTCCTCTTATTTGTGCTGACCAGCGACACAATAGTAGCGATTACGCAGAGAACAACAATGATTGCAAAGAGTATACAGAGCACACCTTTGTGGGTGTTGTATTCTCGCCAGGTAAAGAATGCACAGATCAGAGCAATGATGATCAGTGTAATATAGTTCTTGTAGGTCTGTGCGGCGTAGCCGTCTTGCACTTCTACCATCAGTGGATCCGTGTACTGGTACTGATTCACAATGGTGGTTGATTTTTTTGATGATGATGCCATAGTAAACTCCTTAGTATAGCGGCTGTCAGCCGTAATGATTGACTTTATTATAACGGATGTGGGAGGGAAAGGCAATCACGCAGACGCGGATTCTGCATATAATGAAGCAGAATGACAGTCGAATTGCAGGAGGAATCACAGATGGATCAGAAATTACCATATTATATGGCATATCCTACACCACTTTTATATGATGATGAGCGCAGAGACCGGATGGATTTTGAATATATGAAGAGTATGTATCCGGATGCGGCGAAGCAGCTTCTTCCATATATAGAGGATGAATGTGACCGTGTTGCATATGAAGGAAGTGTGATGTTTGATGAATATCCGGATCAGCTTCAGCTGCACTTGATGGGAAGACGCGTGTATGACAGAGCAGAAAAAGATCAAGTGATTGAAAAGTTGATCCGAAGCGAAGGAAAGGGTGCGGATGAATCCTGGATACGGGATCTGATACAAGTGATGCTTTATCAGGAAATCTACAAGCGTCGCAGTGATCAGCGCAAATATAATCAGAAGTATTATCAGGGGATCGTATTTCCAAAAGGTTAGTCTTGTGCAGAATACAAACCGTATGCTATACTGATTGCACAAAAATGAGACAAAGCAGAAGATAAGGAGCAGATGCATGGATAATATTATATTGATTGGTATGCCGGCATCAGGTAAAAGCACAGTTGGAGTTGTACTGGCAAAAAGGCTTGGTTATGAATTTATAGATACAGATCTGCTGATCCAGAAGCAGGAGCAGGCATTGCTCAGGGAGATCATTGCAGAAAAAGGGGAGGATGGTTTCCTGGTGATTGAAGATCAGGTAAATGCAGACCTTGAAGCGGAACGGTCAGTGATCGCACCGGGAGGAAGTGTGGTATACTGTGAAAATGCCATGAAACATTACAAAGAGATTGGTACGGTAGTATATTTACAGACCGGTTATCAAACAATAAAAGAAAGAATCGGAGATCCAAAGAAGCGAGGGGTTGTATTGCGAGAAGGACAGACGCTTAAGGATCTCTATGAAGAGCGCAGAGTGTTGTTTGAAAAGTATGCAGATGTTACAATTTGCGAAGATGGATTGACATTGTCTGAAACTATTGGTAAAGTAGTAGAGGTTTTCGGGCAGGAATAATATTGGTAAATGTTACGAAAATCTTACGGGGTTGTAAAAAAGATTTTACAAATACTTATTACTGATGTATACTAAACTATACGAATAATGTTATTTAATTGAAATTGGATTTACGTGCCATATATATTGGGACATAAAGGCGAGAGTATAAATAGAAAATAATTGAGGTGCAAAATGGAACAGTATATTATCAAAGGCGGCAATCCGCTTGTTGGGGAAGTGGAGATTGGCGGCGCTAAGAATGCAGCTCTGGCTATTCTTGCGGCAGCTATTATGACTGACGAGACGGTTTTGATCGATAATCTGCCAGATGTGAATGATATTAATGTATTATTGGACGCTATAGCCGGAATCGGCGCATCCGTTCACCGTATTGACAGACATACGGTAAGGATCAATGGTAAAGGAATTACTAATTTTGATATCGAATATGAGTATATCAAGAAGATCCGGGCGTCATATTATCTGCTGGGTGCGTTACTCGGCAAGTACAAGAAAGCAGTTGTGGCGCTTCCGGGCGGATGCAATATCGGAAGCCGTCCGATTGACCAGCATCTGAAAGGATTCCGTGCTCTGGGAGCGGAGGTTGAGATCGAGCATGGCAAGATCATTGCTGAGGCAGAGAAGCTTGTCGGCAAGCATATTTATTTTGACGTTGTCAGTGTAGGTGCTACGATCAATGTTATGATGGCAGCGGCTATGGCTGATGGACTGACGATCATGGAGAATGTGGCAAAAGAGCCTCATGTAGTAGATGTAGCGAACTTCCTGAACAGCATGGGTGCTAATATCCGTGGCGCAGGTACTGATGTGATCAAGATTCGAGGTGTGCGTTCCCTGCACAGAGCAGAGTATTCTGTTATTCCGGATCAGATTGAAGCCGGAACATTTATGTTTGCAGCAGCAGCTACCAAGGGGGATGTGACTGTCTGTAACGTCATTCCGAAGCATTTGGAAGCAACCATTGCCAAGCTGGTGGAGATTGGCTGTGAAGTAGAAGAGTTTGATGATGCGGTACGCGTGGTTTCCAAGGGAGGCCTCACCAGTACACATGTGAAGACTTTGCCATATCCGGGATTCCCGACAGATATGCAGCCACAGATTGGTGTTACGCTTGCTCTTTGTAAAGGGACAAGTATGATTACTGAAAGTATTTTTGAAAACCGTTTCAAATATCTGGATGAACTTGCCCGCATGGGTGCATGTGTGAAGGTAGAAGGTAATTCTGCTTCGATCGAAGGTGTGGAGAAGCTTTCGGGAGCACGTGTCAGTGCACCGGATCTTCGTGCAGGAGCTGCGCTTTGCATCGCAGGACTTGCAGCAGATGGTATTACAATTATAGATGACATTGTATATATCCAGAGAGGATATGAGCGGTTTGAAGAGAAGTTGAGAAGCCTTGGCGCTGTGATCGAGCGTGTCAGTACAGAACGCGAGATTCGCAGATTTACGCTGAAAGTCAGCTAGAGGCAGCAGATAATTGAATAATATGATGGCAGGGGCAAATGTCCCTGACTATGACTAACTCTTATTCAGAGCAGTGGAGATACAAAGGATCTGAGAAGCTGCGGCAACCCCCATTGGAGGAAGGTGCCAACCTGAGCGAGCAAATCGAACAATAAGAGGATTGGTTTATAACTATGAAATAAAGCAGTCCACTTGGTGGGCTGCTTTTTGTGCAATAAATGAAAGAGCATTGATTGCACATCGGGCAGGCGTCAGCCTGGTCGAAAATATATAATCATGCAGCTAATAAAAAGATATATTTACACAACAGAAAGGAACACAAGAAGATGGAAAAAAGATTATTTACATCAGAGTCAGTAACTGAAGGACATCCGGACAAAATGTGCGACCAGATCTCAGATGCAATTCTGGATGCACTTATGGAACAGGATCCAATGAGCCGTGTGGCATGTGAGACATGCACTACTACAGGTCTGGTTATGGTTATGGGAGAGATTACCACAAAAGGATATGTGGATATTCAGAAGATCGTACGTGACACGGTACGTGAGATTGGATATACTCGTGGCAAATATGGATTTGACGCAGATACCTGCGGTGTAGTAGTAGCACTGGATGAGCAGTCAGCAGATATTGCTATGGGTGTTGATAAGGCGCTAGAAGCAAAAGAGCACACCATGTCTGATGAAGAGATCGACGCTATCGGAGCAGGAGACCAGGGTATGATGTTCGGTTATGCTTCTGATGAGACAGAAGCATTGATGCCATATCCGATCGCACTGGCACAGAAGATGGCTATGAAGCTTACTGAGGTAAGAAAGAATGGAACTCTGCCATATCTGAGACCGGATGGAAAGACTCAGGTTACTGTAGAATATGATGAGAATGACAGACCGGTTCGCCTGGATGCCGTTGTACTTTCTACACAGCATGATCCGGAGGTGACTCAGGAGCAGATCCATGAGGATATTAAAAAATACGTATTTGATGAGACGATCCCGGCTGATATGGTAGATGCAGATACCAAGTTCTTTGTGAATCCAACCGGACGTTTTGTAATCGGCGGACCTCACGGAGACAGTGGATTGACAGGACGTAAGATCATCGTAGACACTTACGGCGGAATGGCTCGCCACGGTGGCGGTGCATTTTCAGGAAAGGACTGCACAAAGGTAGACCGTACAGCAGCTTATGCAGCGCGCTATGCAGCTAAGAATGTTGTAGCAGCAGGACTTGCCAAGAAGTGTGAGATTCAGCTTTCTTACGCGATCGGTGTGGCTTGCCCGACTTCCATCAGAGTAGATACGTTCGGCACAGGAAAAGTATCGGATGAGAAGCTGGTTGAGATCCTGAGAGAGAACTTTGACTTCCGTCCGGCAGGCATGATCAAGATGCTGGATCTGAGACGTCCGATCTACAAACAGACAGCGGCTTACGGACACTTTGGACGTACAGATATCGATCTTCCGTGGGAGAAGACGGACAAGGCGGATGCACTGAAAGCATATCTGTAAGAGCATCTTGCTGTTTTATAAAAAGTTTAGAAATGTTTATGGGTGCTTTGGTGAGAAGCACCCATTTTTGTGCTATGATAAGAATAACTTTTGGATAAAGAGGTTATTGATTATGAAGCTGAAGACGAGACTGGTGGTAGCATTTCTTACAGTCGTGATCTTGCCGGTTATTTTATCGGGAAGTGTTATATGTGCGGTAGGAAAGTACCAGATGAATTGTATAGAAAAGACATATGGTATCAGTGAGACTTCGGTAGAGAGCCTGTCTAACTCGATCAAGACACTTGGACAGTTGACGACGAAGCCGTACAGAGAATTGTGTAATGAGATCGACCGGACACCACAGAAGATGGAAGATGCGGCATTTCTGGAGAAGATTAATCAGGAACTGGAAGAGAAGAAGTCTTATCTGTTGGTGCGCAGGAATGACATGATGGCATATGTGGGTACAGACTATGATGAAGCAGAAGCGGTGATCAGCCAGTTGCCGGAATATGATGAGAACAGAACTCCATCGGAGAACAGTATTTATCTTGGCGGTGAAGCGCAGGCGCTTGTAAAGCAGATTGATTTTCAGTATGAAGATGGTGAAGCGGGCAGTGCATTTCTTGTTACGGATGTGGGAACTGTGATGCCGGAAGTACGTGCGATGGCGAGAGAAATTGTAATCATTGTGGTATTGATCCTGCTTTTTACAATCGCAGCACTGATCGTGTGGATATACAGAGCAGTCATGGGACCGGTGGCGAAGATCCAGAAGGCTGCGGAGAATATTAAGAATGGCAATCTGGATTTTGAGATGCCAAAAGCTGATAATGATGAATTTGGTCAGGTATATCAGAATTTTGAAGATATGCGAATACGTCTGAAGGAGAGCGCGGAAGAGAAGATCCAGTTTGATAAAGAGAATAAGGAACTGATCAGCAATATCTCTCACGATCTGAAGACACCTGTGACCACGATTAAGGGCTATGCAGAAGGTATTATGGATGGCGTGGCAGATACACCGGAAAAGATTGACAAGTATGTACGGACGATCTATAACAAGGCGAATGAGATGAACACGCTGATTAATGAGCTGACGTTATATTCTAAGATCGATACGAACCGTATTCCATATAATTTTAATACCATCCCGGTTAATGCATACTTTGACGACTGCGCGGAAGAACTTTCCATGGAACTGGAGTCTAAGAATGTAGAATTTGGATATTTTAATTACGTAGAAGGCGATGTGAAGATCATCGCAGATGCGGAGCAGATTAAGAGAGTGATTCACAATATTATTAATAATTCACTTAAATATATGGACAAAGCGAAAGGCATGATCAATCTGCGTGTGAAGGATGTAGGAGATTTTGTACAGGTAGAATTGGAGGATAATGGTAAAGGTATCGCAGCGAAGGATCTGACGAAGATATTCGAACGATTCTACCGGACAGATGCATCTCGTAATTCCTCGAAGGGAGGAAGCGGCATTGGCTTGTCCATTGTAAAGAAAATTGTTGAGGAGCATGGTGGCAAGATCTGGGCGACCAGCAGGGAAGGCACTGGTACGACCATGTACTTTGTATTAAGAAAATATCAGGAGGTACCGATTCATGAGTAAGATATTAATAGTAGAGGATGAAGTGGCAATTGCAGATTTGGAAAAGGATTATCTGGAACTGTCCGGGTTTGATGTAGAAGTGGCGAATGACGGACTGATCGGTTACCAGAAAGCAATGGAAGAGGACTATAATCTGGTAATCCTGGATCTGATGCTTCCGGGAATGGATGGATTTGAAATCTGCCGCAAGCTTCGTGAAGAGAAGAATACACCGATCATCATGGTATCTGCGAAGAAAGATGATATTGATAAGATTCGGGGACTTGGCCTGGGAGCTGATGATTATATGACCAAACCGTTCAGTCCCAGTGAATTGGTGGCAAGAGTTAAGGCACATCTGTCACGATATGAGAGACTGATCGGAAGCGCGGCGGAGGTGAACAAGGTCATTGAGATCCGCGGTCTGAAGATCGATACAACGGCCAGAAGAGTGTGGGTTAATGGTCAGGAGAAAGCATTTACCACAAAAGAATTTGATCTGCTCACATTTCTTGCAAGTCATCCGAATCATGTGTATACTAAGGATGAACTGTTCAGCGAGATCTGGGATATGGAATCCATCGGAGATATAGCGACGGTGACGGTTCATATTAAGAAAATCCGTGAGAAGATCGAGATGGATACATCCAACCCGCAGTATATTGAGACAATCTGGGGTGTGGGATACAGATTCAAGATGTAGTAATAGTTCTGATAACAGTTATTCGGGCGGGTTCCAACAGGAATCCGCTTATTTATTTGAAGATTTAGGAGAATACTATGATTACCAGTACATCCAATGCAAAGGTAAAAAGACTTGTGAATTTGAGAAAGAAAAGGAAAGCCAGAGATACAGAAAAGGTATTTCTTACAGAAGGACTTCGGATGTTCGAGGAAGTGCCGGAGGACAGACTTCTGGAAATCTATGTGACCGAACATTTCTATAAAAAGGAAAAAGCACTGGTGGATGCAAAGCATAAGAAGAGTGGATGCCATATGGAGGTGCTGGCGGATACTGTGATGAGTTTTGTGTCGGATACCAAGACGCCTCAGGGAGTGTTGTGTGTGGTGACACAGGAGAATCAGGGAGAAGCGTGGCTTGAAAAGGAACTTAAAGCACCGGAACAGGTACCGCTTATCATGCTGTTAGATAATCTTCAGGATCCAGGGAATATGGGGACGATATTACGGACTGCGGAAGCGGCAGCTGTAACAGGGATTATCATGAGCTCTGACTGTGTGGATGTGTATAATCCGAAGGTTATTCGTTCAACGATGGGATCTGTGTTTCGCGTACCGTTTGTGTATGTGGAGAATGTAACGGATGTGATTCGGCAGATGAAAGAGCATGGTATCCGTACTTATGCAACACACCTGGCAGGAGAGCTTGCCTACGATGAGCCGGATTATCGCACACCGTCAGCATTTTTTGTGGGCAACGAGGGCAACGGTCTCAGAGATCAGGTGGCTGAACTTGCGGATACATATATTAAGATTCCAATGGCAGGTCAGGTGGAATCCCTGAATGCAGCGATCGCAGCTACGGTAGTGATGTTTGAAGCGGGGCGCCAACGTCGGCATTGACTTTTGAAGTTGGAATAATTATAATGATACCAACCGTTATGGAACCATAATCGAAGGAGGGATTCTTATGGAGACAATGGGATGGCTGGTTATATTTATTGTACTCATTGTGATCGAACTTCTGACCATGGGACTTACAACGATCTGGTTTGCCGGAGGTGCGCTGGCGGCGCTTCTGATGTCAGTGTTAGGCTTTGGAATGCCGGTACAGGTTGTAGTATTTATCATCGTATCAGTTCTGCTGCTGGTACTGACGAGACCGATTGCGGTGAAGTATTTTAACCAGAACAGACAGAAAACGAATGTGGAAAGCCTGATCGGGCAACAGGCATTGGTGCTGGAAGATGTGGATACGCTGCATGCATCAGGACAGGTAAAAGTGAACGGGCAGATCTGGTCGGCGAAGACAGAAGAGATGTCTGGTTTCATTGCAAAAGATACGGTTGTGATGATCCAGGGAATCCAGGGAGTTAAGTTGATTGTAAAGGCAAAGGAGGATTAGTTATGGTGGCAGGTATTTTCAGTATGTTAGGAATTTTGATTCTTTTGATTGTGATTGGAGTTGTAGTATCCTGTGTGCGTATTGTACGGCAGGCACAGGCATTAGTAATAGAGAGACTTGGTGCTTATCAGGCAACCTGGGGAACAGGACTTCATGTGAAGCTGCCGATCGTTGACCGTGTGGCAAGACGTGTGGATCTGAAGGAGCAGGTGGTAGACTTTGCACCACAGCCGGTAATTACCAAAGATAATGTAACGATGCGTATTGATACGGTTGTATTTTATCAGATCACTGATCCGAAGATGTTCTGCTACGGTGTGGCGAATCCGATCATGGCGATTGAGAATCTGACAGCTACAACACTTCGTAATATTATTGGAGATCTGGAACTTGACCAGACACTTACCTCAAGAGAGACGATCAATACTAAGATGCGAGCTTCTTTGGATGTGGCAACAGATCCGTGGGGCATTAAGGTGAACAGAGTAGAACTTAAGAATATTATTCCGCCGGCAGCAATCCAGGATGCGATGGAGAAGCAGATGAAAGCTGAGCGTGAGAGACGTGAGGCTATCCTTCGTGCAGAAGGCGAGAAGAAGTCTACAATCCTGGTGGCAGAAGGACATAAGGAATCTGCAATCCTCGATGCAGAGGCTGAGAAGCAGGCAGCAATTCTGCGCGCGGAAGCGGAGAAGGAAAAGATGATCAAAGAAGCAGAAGGTCAGGCAGAGGCAATTTTGAAAGTACAGCAGGCCAATGCAGACGGTATCCGTTTTCTGAAGGAAGCAGGAGCAGATGAGGCAGTGCTTACAATGAAGAGCTTGGAAGCATTTGCCAAGGCGGCAGATGGTAAGGCTACTAAGATCATTATTCCATCTGAAATTCAGGGGATCGCCGGGCTGGTGAAATCTGTGACTGAGATTGGAAAAGATACGACAGAAGAATAAAACATAAAGAAAAGAGGAAAAAGACATGGATTTAAAGGGACGCAGTTTTTTGAAATTACTTGATTTTACACCGGAGGAGATTATGTATCTCGTAGATCTGGCGCAGGATCTGAAAGAGAAGAGAAAGAAAGGCATCAGAGGCAATAGCCTAAAGGATAAGAACATTGCACTCATTTTCGAAAAGCCGTCCACCAGAACCAGATGTTCATTCACTATTGGAGCACAGGAAGAGGGTGCTCTGGCAACTTACCTTGCAGGAAGTGAACTGCAGCTTGGTGAAAAAGAGAGTATCGAAGATACAGCTCGTGTACTGGGAAGAATGTTTGATGGTATCGAATACCGTGGCTTTGACCATTCTTATGTGGAAGAACTGGCTAAACACAGTGGTGTACCTGTCTGGAACGGACTGACAGATCAGTGGCACCCGACACAGCCGTTAGCAATGATGCTGACACTGAAAGAACACTTCGGATACCTAAAGGGGTTGAAGGTAGTGTATCTTGGAGATGGACGTAACAACGTAGCGAACAGTCTGATGGTCGCCTGCGCAAAGATTGGCATTGATGTTGCAATTTCAGCTCCGAAGCAGTTGTGGCCGGAAACGTGGTTAGTAGAGACCTGTGAGAAGCTGGCGAAAGAAGCAGGATCTACAGTAACAGTATCTGATAAGCTGGATGTAGTAGAAGGCGCTGATATGCTGTATACAGACGTGTGGTATTCTATGGGTGAGGAAAGAAAAGAGCAGGAGCGTATCCGTCTTGCAGTGCCTTACCAGATCAACAGTGCGCTGATGGCAAGAACAGGTAAAGATACTACCATTTTCTCTCACTGCCTGCCGGCTAACAAAGGAAAAGAAGTAACTGAGGAAGTATTTGAAAGTGAAGCATCAAAGGTATTTGATGAGGCAGAGAACCGCCTGCATACGATCAAAGCAATTATGGTGGCTACACTGGGTGAATAAATGAAAAAAGAAATATTATCCATGCTCCGCAGTGCGGAGGGATATGTATCAGGACAGCAGCTCTGTAACCAGTTAAAGGTTTCCAGAACTGCTGTCTGGAAAGTAATAGAACAGTTGAAAGCGGAAGGGTATGATATAGAAGCGGTGCATGGCAAAGGCTATCATCTGGTAAGTGTTCCGGATGTGATATCGCAGGCAGAGATTGAGTGTCGTCTGCAGACAAAATGGGCCGGATGCAGCGTTTTTTATTGCCCTGTCATAGATTCTACTAATGTGAAGGCAAAGCGACTTGCTGATGAGGGAGCACCTCACGGTACTCTGGTAGTAGCGGGTCGTCAGTCTGCCGGGAAAGGAAGACGCGGCAGGGTCTGGGAGTCGCCGGAAGGTACCGGGATTTATATGACGCTGCTTCTGAGACCGGACATCAAGCCGGAACAGGCACCGATGCTTACGGTATTGATGGCGCAGAGTGTGGCAGATGCCATACAGACGGTGACCGGGATCACGCCGGGAATCAAGTGGCCGAATGACATTGTGATGGATGGCAGGAAGGTCTGTGGTATCCTGACTGAGATGAGTACGGAAATGACATGGATCCACTATGTGGTGATTGGTGTAGGTATTAATGTGCACCAGCAGACATTTCCAGAGGAATTGAAAGATAAGGCCTTGTCGCTGGATCTGGCTGGTGCGCAGTCTGTAAAACGGGCTGAACTTGTGGCAGAAGTGATGAAGCACTTTGAGATATATTATGAGCAATTTGAAAAAGAAGGGGATCTGTCGGTGATCTGGGAGCGGTATAACGAAATGCTTGTCAACAGAGACCGGGAGGTGCGCGTGCTGGAGCCGGGACATGAATATACGGGACATGCCATCGGTATTGATAAAAATGGCGAGCTTTTGGTGCGCCGGGAAAATGGGCAGGTCGAGACGATCTATGCCGGAGAGGTATCGGTAAGAGGAATATATGGGTATGTATGATGATAAAGTTGTGCTCTGTGGAGCCAACTCTTATAACGAAAAGTATTATCTGAATCCGGATTTTGAAGGACTTCCGGATCATGTAAAAGAAGAGTTAAAGATTATGTGTGTGTTGTATGTGCACGACGTCGGAGGTGTATTAACACTCGTATTTGAAGAGAATGGCGAACTGTGCTTTGAGGTTACATCTGAAGATTTTGATCCGACATTTGATGATATTGGCAGCCGCTTGCTGATCAAGAAGTTGCAGACAGAGAAATCGGATCTGCTGGAAGCACTTCAGATGTATTTTCGTGTGTTTTTTTTGAATGAAGACATGGATCTGGCTGGTAAGGAATAGGAGGACGCTATGTTACTTGCAATAGATATAGGGAATACGAATATTACGTTGGGAGTATTCGAAGACAGAGAGCTTTTGGGAAAGTTCCGTATGACAACGATGATGTCAAGAACTTCCGATGAATATGGTATTACGCTAAGAGAGCTTTTAAGGAATCAGAATATGAATCCGGATGAGATTGATGCAGTTATCGTTGCGTCTGTTGTACCGGATATTATGCATTCATTCAGTAGTGCTATTATTAAATATTTTGGACATAAGCCGGTGATCGTGTCAGCCGGGATCAAGACTGGTATCCGAGTAGCGACAGAGAATCCAAGACAGACAGGGCCGGATAGAATTGTGGATGCGGTTGCAGCCTACAAATTATATGGTGGACCGATTATTGTAGTAGACTTTGGAACAGCAACAACTTTTGACCTGGTAGAACCGGATGGTACTTTTGGTATAGGTGTAACGGCACCTGGTATCCGGACATCAGCAAGAGCACTTTGGGGTGGGGCAGCGATGCTTCCGGAGATTGAGATCCGCAAGCCGGATACGATCCTTGCGAGAGAGACTATTTCCAGTATGCAGGCGGGGCTTGTATATGGATATATTGGTCAGACAGAGTATCTGATCCGCCGATTGAAAGAAGAATCCGGGTTTACTGATGCGAAAGTAGTAGCGACAGGTGGACTGGGCAATATCATTTATAAAGAGACAGATTCTATTGATTATTATGATCAGGATCTGACATTAAAGGGTCTGGAACTGATCTATGAGAAGAATAAAAAGATAGCCAGAGAGAGCGTGTAGGCGGAAGTGTCTGCGCGGAGTATAAGGAGTGGACATGCAGATAGGAAATGTGACAATCAAGCATCCATACATTCTGGCGCCGATGGCAGGTGTAACAGACCTGCCATTTCGTCTGCTATGCAAAGAGCAGGGCGCGGGACTGTTGTGTATGGAAATGATCAGTGCCAAGGCATTACAGTATAAGAATAAAAATACAAAAGCACTGCTCTCGATTCATTCTGATGAATATCCGGTATCACTACAGCTCTTTGGTTCAGATCCGAAGATCATATCGGAACAGGCAAAGAAGATCGAAGAGCTGCCGTTTCAGATATTGGATATTAACATGGGCTGTCCGGTTCCAAAAGTGGTAAAAAATGGCGAGGGATCAGCACTCATGAAAAACCCGAAGCTTGTATATAATATTGTAGCCGAAACAGTGAAAGCAATTCGAAAACCTGTGACGGTAAAGATACGTAAAGGCTTTGATGAACAGTCACTAAATGCAGTAGAGATCGCAAAGGTCATAGAAGCGGCAGGGGCATCAGCAATTGCGGTACACGGAAGAACCAGAGAACAGTACTATTCCGGCAAGGCAGACTGGGAGATTATCCGAGAGGTGAAAGAGGCAGTGAAGATTCCGGTTATCGGTAACGGAGATGTGACTTCGGCGGGGCTTGCAGCAGATATGCGGGAGCAGACGGGCTGTGATGGAGTGATGATTGGAAGAGGAGCGCAGGGGAATCCATGGATTTTTCATGAACTGCTGGTGTATGAAGAGACCGGACAGATTCCAGAACGTCCAAACACTCAGCAGATATGTGATACGATCCTTCGACATGCGAGACTGCAGATTGAGTTCAAGGGAGAGTATCTGGGAATCAGGGAAATGCGTAAGCACACAGCGTGGTATACCAAAGGAATGACCGGATCTGCCAGACTCAGAGACATGGTGAATCAGGTAGAAACATATGAAGAATTAGAAGCACTTTTGACAAAAATGATAACAGGAAACAATTGACAGAAATGATTCAATTATGTATAATTATGAAATTGCGAAAGTATAATAAGGAGCGATGAGAAACATGGAAGAAAAGAAGAAAATTCTTACGTATGCAGGTTTAAAAGCACTGGAGGATGAGCTTGAGAATCTGAAAGTTGTTAAGCGTAAAGAAGTTGCTGCAAAGATAAAAGAAGCAAGAGAACAGGGCGATCTTTCAGAGAATGCAGAGTACGATGCTGCTAAGGATGAACAGCGCGATATCGAGGCAAGAATCGATGAGCTGGAGCAGATTCTGAAGAACGCAGAAGTTGTAGTAGAGGATGAAGTAGACTCTGATAAGATCAACATCGGATGTACAGTAGCTGTATATGATGAAGAGTTTGATGAAGAGATTGAATTCAAAATCGTAGGATCTACAGAGGCTAACAGCCTTCAGGGCAAGATTTCCAATGAATCTCCGGTTGGAAAGGCGCTTCTCGGACGTGAAGTCGGCGATGAAGTAGTCGTAGAGACACAGGCAGGAGATATTACCTATAAAGTATTGAAGATTGAGAGATCTATTTAAGAGATAAGGAGTAAGGAAAGTGGCTGGACAGAAGAATGGACAGGAACAGGATATTAATCAGTTAAGAAAGGTTCGCCGTGAGAAGCTGGCTAACCTTCAGGAAGCGGGCAAGGACCCATTTCAGATTACAAAATATGATCAGACACACCACTCTCTGGAAGTAAAGGAGCTGTACAATGCTCACGAAGCAGAGCTTCTTGCAGGAAGAGCTGCTGTGAATACAGAGGGGATGGATGAGCAGGAAGCAAAGCAGGCAGTCAATGACGATTACAATGAGCGCAGAGAGATCATGGATGCAAGTCCGATCCACGTAAGCATCGCAGGACGTATGATGTTTAAGCGTGTGATGGGTAAAGCTTCATTCTGCAATATTCAGGATCTGGATGGAAGCATTCAGGTATATGTTGCAAGAGATGTGATCGGTACAGATGCATATGCAGATTTTAAGAAGTCTGACATCGGTGATATTTATGGTGTGAAAGGTTATGCCTTCCGTACAAAGACAGGCGAGGTTTCTATCCATGCTGAAGAGATGACACTGCTCTCTAAGAGCCTTCAGATCCTTCCAGAGAAGTTCCATGGCATGACCAACACAGACCTCAGATATCGTCAGAGATATGTTGACCTTATTATGAATCCGGAATCAAAGGATGTATTTATCAAACGTTCTAAGATCATCAGCGCGATCAGAAGATTTCTTGGTGATCAGGGATTCCTGGAGGTAGAGACCCCGATCCTGACAAGTAATGCCGGTGGAGCATCTGCAAGACCGTTTGAAACACACTTTAATGCACTGAACGAAGACCTGAAGCTTCGTATTTCTCTGGAACTTTACCTGAAGAGACTTATCGTAGGCGGTATGGAAAAGGTATACGAGATTGGTCGTGTATTCCGTAACGAAGGTCTTGATACAAGACATAATCCAGAGTTTACGCTGATGGAGCTCTATCAGGCATACACAGATTACAATGGAATGATGGATCTGACAGAGAACATGTACCGCTATGTGGCACAGGAAGTTCTCGGAACTACTAAGATCGTCTACAAAGGCATTGAAATGGATCTCGGTAAGCCATTCGAGAGAATTACCATGGTCGATGCTGTTAAGAAATACGCCGGTATTGACTGGAACGATGTGGAGACAACTGAGGATGCCAAGAAACTGGCAGATGAGCACCACATCGAATACGAAGACAGACATAAGAAGGGTGATATCCTTTCTCTGTTCTTTGAAGAATATGCAGAAGAACATTTGCTTCAGCCTACATTTGTAATGGATCATCCAATCGAGATCTCACCGCTTACCAAGAAGATTCCTGGTAATCCGGAATACGTAGAGCGTTTCGAGATGTTTATGAATGGATGGGAGATGTGTAACGCATACTCAGAGCTGAATGATCCAATCGATCAGGCAGAGCGTTTTGCACAGCAGGATGCGAATGCAGAAGCTGGTGACGAGGAAGCGCAGCATACGGATGAAGACTTCCTGAACGCACTTGAGATCGGTATGGCGCCGACAGGTGGTATCGGATACGGAATCGACCGTCTCTGCATGCTGCTGACAGGAGCAGAGGCAATTCGTGACGTACTGCTCTTCCCGACAATGAAGACCCTCGGTGGTGTAAAATCCGAAAATGGTG
>ERZ1034920.1303-NODE-1303-length-16456-cov-3.923846_pt1 | contig 16456 bp, 8 predicted proteins | sample MGYA00520688_ERZ1034920 | MGnify/ENA primary metagenome ERZ1034920 (study PRJEB33766, sample SAMN09781785) | gut metagenome | biome: gut microbiome | host: Homo sapiens | place: Madagascar | study: EMG produced TPA metagenomics assembly of the PRJNA485056 data...
GTATATAAGTTCTTTTGACTTTAATACTATAAGTTTAGTTGATGACATTATTTTCTCTCCCTGCTATTTATTAATATAATTTATTCACAAGGGAGAGGTTTTATTCCAATTTTCATAAGGAGGGGCCCACGTAAGTGGGAGGAATCCTTGTGAAGCACACAGACGCCACGCGAAGCGTCTTTATATGCGTCTGCACAATAATTTTCATAAGGAGGGGTGTACATGGGTGTACAGTTTGTGTTGGGACCAGCCGGTTCCGGTAAGACCGAATACATAATCAAAAAGTTGATAGACGAATCAATGGAGCATGTTGACTTGAACTATCTGTATATAGTTCCGGAGCAGTTCAGCATGGAGGCACAGAGAGATATAGTGACAAGGCATCCAAGGCATGGTTCCATGAACATTGATGCCATCGGACTCAACAGGCTTGCATATAGGGTGTTTGATGAGCTATCTATGAATCCCGGACAGGTGTTGGAGGATTTTGGAAAGAGCATGCTTGTCAAGAAGATACTGATGGATAATAAGCAGGATCTGTTGGTGTATGGAAGCTATATGGACAAGATGGGCTTTGTGGACGAGATGAAGTCCATGATGTCAGAGCTGTTTCAGTATGCTGTTGACAGAGAGGATATTGACCATGCCATGGAAAATATGGATGAGGACAGCTCTACATACAGAAAGCTTCATGATATTCGCCTTATATACGAGAAGTTCGAAGAGCGCAATGCCAAGGATAGTTATATTGTTGCGGAACAGTTGTCAGAACTGCTCGCTGACAATGTGTGGAGGTCCAGATTTCTTGCGGACAGCTATCTTTATTTTGATGGATTTACAGGATTTACCCCAGTGCAGATGAAGCTTGTGTCTAAACTCATGAGTCATACGCGAGGCGTGATATTTGCATTTGATATAGATGCAGATCAGATAGGTCTGTCAAAGCCAAAGGAATACGAGCTGTTCAGACTTACAAAGGAGACCGTTGCAGCGATATGTAAGGCTGCGGCAGAAGCACATGTTGACATAGAGGAGAATGTGGTTTTGTGCCGGAAAAATGAGGTGCCATATCGTTTTAGGACAAATGAAAGTCTGGCAGCGTTTGAGCGCAATATCTTCAGATATCCATACCAGAGGATAAGTGGCCCGGTGGATAGCATAAAGCTGGTGAGAACTGACAGATCCAGGGACGAGGCATTATTTGTGGCATCGAAGATCAGAGATCTGGTTGAAAATCAAGGGTACAGATATAAGGATATAGCTGTAGTGGCGGGAGATCTTCACGATGTTGCCGGATACTACAAGGAAGCTATGGACGAGTACAAGATACCGGTATTCATAGATGAGAACACCGCCCTCAGAGGTGATCCGTGTTCAGACACAATCCGCGCGTTCCTTGCGCTTATGACAGATAATTTCTCATTTAACAGCGTATTCAGACTCCTGAAGTCCGGTATGACGGGTGTGGATCAGATGGATGTGGAGCGTATAGAGAATTATGCCTTGGGACGTAACCTGAGGGGATACAAGTCTTGGCAGAAGGAGATCTGTGATAAGAAAGAAAGCAGCTATGCGGATGAGATGAATTCCATACGCAGACAGATCATGAGTATATTCAGTGAAGAGTGCATAAGCGTGTATAAGCCGTCCAGCCCTAATTCCAAGAATACAGTCAGAAATTATACCAGTGAATTGTATAGATTTCTTGATGATCTTAACGTATGGAGAAAACTGGAAAAGCACAAAGAAGTCCTTTATGGTGAGGGAAGGATTGATGAAGGTGACGCATATGGCCAGATATTTACCAAGATAGTCAGCCTGTTTGATAAAGTTGTCTCTATACTTGGTGATGAGGAGATGACGGTAAGAGAGTATGCAGGGGTTCTGGATGCCGGTATTTCTGATATGGAGATAGGGATTGTCCCGCCGACCATAGACAGGGTGGTTGTGGGAGATATAACGAGATCCAGACTTAATCACGTGAAAGTACTCTTCTTTACAGGGGTAAATGAAGGAATCATTCCGAAACCGGCAAAAAAAGGTAAGATCCTCTCAAATGGAGACAGACAGAATCTGGAAAACTGCGGAGTTACACTGGCTCCATCCGACAGAACCAATGCTTATATAGAACAGTTTTATATCTATACATGCCTTACAAAGCCGTCTGACAAGATGTACATTGTATTCAGAAAGAATGGAGAGGATGCCAATGCACTCAATCCATCGTATCTTGTCGACAGGATAAGAAACATATTTCCTGATCTGGAAATTACAGATTTTGACTTGGACAGTGAGATACCGGAGACAATAAATGGTGCCTTGAGATACCTTGTGAACAGATATGATATGGTAGAAAACGATGTAACTCTCCAGGCTGTCAAGCGACTTATAGAAGAACAGGACTGCGATGTATCTGATTACAGGAAATGGCTCGACGCCATGAGGAAAGGACATGTATATACCAACACAGCACGGCAGCTGTCCCCAGAGACTGTCAGTCTGCTATATGGCAATGAACTTACAGAGAGTGTTTCAAAGCTTGAAAAGTATGCAGAGTGCCAGTTTAAGTATTTTCTCCAATATGGACTTGGACTCATGGACAGGGAGACTTATCAGCTGAATTCTGCAAATGTTGGAACCATACTTCATGAATCCATGGAGAAGATGTTCAAGTACGTTAAGGTTGTGTGGGGCAACGACTGGGGGAAAATGTCGGATGACGAATTGACAGCCAAAGCGGTGGAATTCGTGGACACATCGGCTGACGATGAGGCAGAGGAGTTCTTCCTTGACTCAAGCAGATCAGCTTACGTGAAGAAGTTTCTGGAGGACATTGCGGTGAGAACTGCAAAGACACTGAGGACATTTGTGTTATGTTCTGACATGAGACCGGAGAATTTTGAGAAGCGTTTTAACACTGCAGAAAATGAAGATAATTTGTCAGACTACGTATTCAATCTAAAAAATGGAATAAAGATGAATATCAAGGGCGTCATAGACAGACTTGACGAATACATGGATGACAATGATGTGTATTTTAAGATAATAGATTACAAATCATCAGAGCAGAAGATAGATAAGGCAAGAGTTCTGGCTGGCTTACAGATGCAGCTGGTTACATATGGAGCCATTGCATATGAGCTGGAAAAGAGACGGATGGAGAAGATCGAACGGTCAAAGGATGACGTTCATGTAGGTGGACTTCTGTATTATGCGTTTAGTGATCCGATTGCAGATATGACTGACTTCGATGGAGATATAAGGTTTGATGAGAACCGTCACGAGATGGTGACCGATGAGATGAGGATGTTTGGAAAGCTTAAGGTTGGAGCCATAGAGGATGTGGTTCTTGATTCATCAAAATATTCAGGAATATACAATGGAAGCAGCAGGGCTGTTCAGGTGATGGATAGTTCAAAGGCAACTCTTGCGGAGAATCAGGCCATGGATGAGGTTATGATAGAAGAACTCATGGAGGCCAACAGGAGAAATATAGAGAGACTTGGAAACTGTATTGCGGATGGTGGGATAAAGATAAATCCTGTGAAGAGTGGTAAGAGCAGTGCCTGCACATATTGTACATATAGACCGATATGCATGTTCGACAGCAAATATGGCGGCAATAGATATTCCCGTATGTATTCTAAAGAACAGGATAAATATGATGCCAAGGAGTCTGATATTAAAGCAGTCAGGAAGCAGATAGCTGAAAGTGAAAAGAAGATTGACTCCGCCAACAAAAAATACGAAAAGGCAAGAGCCAAATTCGATGCAGCGGAGGAAAAGGTTACAAGCCGAGGAGACAGGGCGACCGACAAGATGCGGGAGAACCTTGAGACAGCGAGAAGCGCTCTGGTGGAGGCAGAGAATGCTGTTGCCGATATAAAAGAAGAGACAGAAAGGCTTCGAGAGAAGGCTGCGGAACTTGGAATTGAGATTTAACATGTGTGCTTATTAGATGAAGGAGGGTATACATATGGGAGATAAAGCGGTAACCTGGACAAAACAGCAGGCCCATGTCATAGATACGAGATGTGGGAATCTGCTCGTTGCAGCTGCGGCTGGATCTGGAAAGACTGCGGTTCTGGTAGAGCGTATTATAGAGATGGTCATGGGTGTTGATTCGGCTGGAAATAAGCTGCCAGACAAAGAGCGTGTCAATGTGGATGAATTGCTGGTCGTAACCTTTACCAATGCAGCGGCATCACAGATGAAGGAAAAGATACGCGCTGCACTTCAGAAAAAGATAGATGACTATATGGCGAAGGGTATATATGATGAACATCTCATAAAACAGATGACGCTTATCAATCATGCTGAGATATGCACCATAGACAGTTTCTGCCTGCATATAGTAAAGGAATATTTTTCGAAGGTACAGCTTGATTCAGCTTTTGATATCGGGGATAAGGCTGAGATGGAGATCATTAAGAAAGATGTGCTTGACCAGGTTATGGAGAGCTGTTATGCAGATGAGAATCTTGTGCCGGGGTTTATCAGACTGGTGAGGACATTTGCTGTGAAGGAACGTGATACAGCGGTTCCGGAGCTGGTGAATCACCTCATGCTGGTGATATCCAGTTATCCGGACAGACATAGCTGGATACAGGATGCAAGGATGGCACTTGATGTTTCTGTGGATGAGAAAACATCATATGAGGACAAATGCAGAGTTATTACAAAGCTTCCACTGGTAAGACTGTTTGCTGAGCGTGCGTGCAACACCATTGTAACAGCACATAACATGGCTCTGGAATGTCAGAAATATGCCACCGAGGACAATAACCTGGAAAATTACGGTGAGAGGATAGACCGGGATGTAGATATGTTAACCCACATGGTGAAGCTGTGTGACAAGGCGGGAGATTCACCGGTGAATCTTTTCGACATAAAAAATTTGTATACAGACTCTTTGAGACCTGAAAATCAGAGAGTGACAGAGGATGCGGAAGGCAGAAAGATATACTATGCATTTGACAGACTTGTGGCAGCGAAAAAGGATGCGGATCCGGAACTTGCACAGTTTATCAAAAACAGCCGGAGCGTATACAAGAAAATGATAACAGATCTCATGTCGGTTATAATAGACGTGGACGATGTCATCGGGCAGATAAAACTTGTAGCCCCTGTCTTGAATGCTCTTCTTGACCTCACTGAACTTTACATGGATGAACTGATGAAAGTAAAACGTGATAAGAATCTGTTTGAATTTCATGATATAGAGGAATTTGCATTCAGAATACTCTGTGATGGAGTGCAGAAAGATGATGATACACATACAAGTAAGTTTATCCCTTCAAAGTGTGGAATAGAAGTCTCACGGAGATACAGAGAGATATTCATAGATGAATACCAGGACAGTAATTTTATACAGGAATATATACTTGGAAGTGTGTCCGGTCATGGAGAAGGGATAAATAACATTTTCATGGTCGGAGATGTCAAACAGAGTATATATAAGTTCAGAATGGCAAGACCGGACTTGTTCCTTGGAAAATATGATCTTTATAAGAGACTTGAAAATGATGAGCAGGCGTCGGCGGATACCCCGGGTAACTGCATTGTGCTGACAAGAAATTTTAGAAGTGAGATAAATGTGCTGAAGACAGTCAATGCGCTGTTCGAGCAGCTCATGAGAAAAGATGTCGGTGGAATAGAGTATGATGAGGCTGCAAAGCTCAATTCAAGATATGCCGTGGAGGATGCAGAGGGACATATGTATGAGCCTGATGATGTAGATCAAGGTCCCAAGTCGGAACTCATAATGATAGACGCAGATGTCATAGGAACAGATATTGATGAGGATTATGTCTGTTCACAGATCGAGGCGAAGTATATTGCAGACAAGATACATCAGCTTGTGGATGGCGAAGATCCATTGTATATCACAGACAGCGATACCCATGAAAGAAGGAAAGCAGAGTATAGCGATATAGTTATACTTATGAGAAGCGTGTCGACGAATTCGGTCATATATGACAGCGTGTTTGAAGATGCAGGTATTCCTATATATATTCAGAGTGAGAGTGGCTATTTCGGTGCAGTTGAGGTGAGCTGTGTTGTGAGCATGCTTTCAGTGATAGATAACAGCTATGTGGATAGCGATCTGGCTGCAGTGCTGCGATCCCCTATGGTTGGTCTTGATGAGGAGGAGCTTGCTCGGATCGTAGGTGAATATAGGATCAAATATGAGCTGAGCGGCAGAGATTATAATGCCAGACTTTATGACAAGCTCATAGACTATATGGAGACTCATGAGTATGAAACGCTCAGTGATGAAGCCGTATCAGATAAGACGGACAAAACCGGAGATGATCGTACGCTGGACAAGATTAGCTCATTTGTTGAAATGCTGGATTATCTCAAGGAGAACAAGAGCTACATGTCTATAAGTGACATTATAAGATATGTGCTTGATCGTACCGGCTTCTACTGGTTCATAGGCGCAAGACCTATGGGAAAGCGCAGACAGGCCAATATAGATATGCTCATAAAAAAGGCCGATGATTTTGAACAGAACAGTAAGGGCGTGTTTAACTTTATCAGATATGTAAATGAATTGAAGACACACTCCCTCGATTTTGCAGAGGCTGATATGGTCGGCGATAAGGATAATGTAGTCAGGGTTATGACTATGCACAAGAGCAAGGGATTGGAATTCCCGGTATTGTTTGTCGCAGGACTTGGGACAGGATTCAACAACAAAGATCTGCAGAAGAAGGTATTGGTACACCAGAAATATTATCTGACAACGCAGGCTATAGACGCAGATGCCAGAGTAAAGAGGGATTCATTTCTCAGGCGGGTTATGTCGGCGGAGATGAAGACTGAGAATTATGCGGAGGAGCTCAGAGTCCTCTACGTTGCACTGACAAGGGCAAAAGAAAAGCTGTATATGACAGGCTGCGTAAAGTCATTGGACAAATACAAAGAAAAGTTGGATGTGTATGCGGTTGGTTCAGGCATGAGCAGTGCGGCTCTGATGAGAGGCGGCAGATTCCTTGACTGGATATACACAGCGCTTCACTTTATAGATTACAGGGATTTCCTTGAGGTTCATGAGGTGAAGTCGACAGACTTTATAAGCAGTGCGGAGACAGAATCGGAATATACTGAAGAAATTGTAACTAAAGAAACTGAAATCAAAGAAACTGGAATCAAAGAAACTGGAATCAAAGAAAACAGAATTGATTCGCTTGGGGCTAACTCTGTCGAATCCGGTGATCCAGAGAAGGAGCAAGCAGAAGATATCTATAATCAGATAAAAAAAGGAATTGAATTCAGATATGGCCATGGTTCATCCGGGCTCAAGAGTAAGATGTCCATAACTGAGATAAAAAAGCTTCAGGCTATGGGAGAAAATGACAGTTTTCAGATGCCGGGAAAGGAAAGGATATATGTAGAAAAAGACAAGGCTCCGATCCCTGAATTTCTGAGCGGTGAAAAGATCATCGGTGGCAATGATGTGGGAACTGTATACCATAAGATAATGGAACTCGCGGACTTCCAGCAGGTTTCGGACAGTGGAATAGAAGCTGATGTAGAAAGGATATTTGATCTGGGAATATTTGGAGATATCTACAGAACCAAGATACATCCAAACAAGATTGTCAATATGATAAAAAGCAGTCTGGGACAGAGAATGGCAGCTGCTGACAAAAACGGCCAGCTTTTCAGGGAGAGCCAGTTTTACATGAGGAGGCAACCGGAGGAGATCTTGGCAGCAGAGCAGATATAGATCCCGATAACGATGAGACAATAGTTGTTCAGGGAATAATCGATGCGTATTTCATAGAAGATGGGGAGATAGTCCTGATGGACTATAAAACCGACACGGTCAAAAAAGCGGAAGACCTTGTCCAAAAATACCATGTGCAGCTGGACAAATATGCAGATGTTCTTGAACAGCTGACAGGACTTAAGGTTAAAGAAAAAATAATATATTCATTTTGTCTTGATACCACTGTAAACTTGTAAACCTTATAATGAATTGATATAATAGCTGTATGTGTGCTGGTATATTGTACCGGCATATATACAGCTTTTTGTTGGTGTAGTGAAAGGATTATTATATATGATAAAAGCGCAGAATTTGAAGAAGGTATATGGAGGCGATTTTGTTTCAGTCGATGATCTGAGTTTTCATATAAATAAAGGTGAGATAGTTGGTTTTGTCGGACAGAATGGAGCTGGTAAGACTACCACTATAAAGATGCTGACGGGCATACTCATGCCAACAGAGGGAAGCGTTATCATAAATGGATATGATATGAGAGAGAAACCTATGGAAGCTAAATTATCCATGGGATATATAGCAGATAATCCGGACATTTTTCTAAGGCTTACAGGCCTTGAGTATGTAAATTTTATAGCTGACATATATGGGGTATCTACATCAGATAGAAAGACCCGAATAGAACAGATGGCGGAGCGATTTGGAATGGAGGACAGCCTGACCAGACAGATGGTCAGCTATTCCCATGGAATGAGACAAAAGATGATGGTCATAGCTGCCCTGGTTCATAATCCGCCAGTGTGGATATTGGACGAACCGATGACGGGACTTGATCCGAATGCTGCATATGAATTGAAGAAGATGATGAGAGAGCATGCGGATGCAGGCAATTGTGTATTTTTCTCGACCCATGTATTGGAGGTAGCGGAGAAACTGTGTGACAAGATCATTATGATCAGAAAAGGTAAAGATATATATCAGGGGACTCTGGAGAAGCTGGAGGCTCAGCATAAGAACAAATCCCTTGAAGAGATTTTTGTGGAGATGACACATGAAGAATTTTAGGACCTTGCTCAAAATGATAAGCCGGAACAATGATATGGAGATGCCGGAACATGGTGAGAAAGCAAAAGGATATAAAATCATGGGAATTATAGCTATGTGCTGTATCATGATACCTTGCTGCCTTATTGTGGGATTCATAGTATATATAATGACTGCGGCACTTATTGAGGCTGGTGGTATGACAGAGGGACTTAATCTTGTGATACAGCTTATGTCTGTATTCGGGGTTATTTTCAGCATTATGGTCATATTCAATCTTCTGTATTTTTCATCAGATCTCGATCACCTGCTTCCGCTTCCTGTAAAGCCGGCGGAGCTTGTCGCTGCAAAGTTTACTCATGCATATTTTGCCGAGAGTGTCATGGAATTCATGGTATTGTTTTGTGGGTTTATAGGCTATTTTGTTGCGGCACAGATAAGACCTGTTTCTGTTATGACATCAATAATAGGAGTGTTTCTTCTCCCGGTACTTCCACTTGTGTACTGTGGGGTTTTTTCACTTATTGTTATGGCATTTTTTAGCAAGGCAAAGCTGCTGAAAAATGTAGATTTTATGGTGGGACTTGCAGTCATTGTATTCGCTGGGCTTTTTGTATGGTCATTTGCCCAAATGGATGCGGTAAATATAAATAATTACATAGATAGCCTGAGAAATGGTGACAATATATTTATCAATATAATGAATAAGATATTTTTCACTGTGCCATTGTTTTTGAAAGCACTGCAGGGGGACAGCATCTTGTACATGCTGATATTTATACTTGTAAATGTGGCGTGTATAGCAGTACTGCTCATTCTTGGAAATGCATTGTATCTCAGAGGCGTGTACCTCGTATCATCATCAGGGAAATCCGGGAAAAGACGCGATAAGAGGGAGAGAGTAGAGAATTTTGCGATCAGAACTCCGTTTAGGGCATATCTTGACAAAGAATGCAAGATACTTGTGAGAACCCCGGCATACAGAAAATATTGTGTGGTCGTGAACCTGATCTGGCCGATACTCATAGCTGCCCTGTTTAACATACCGGCAACTGCCGATTCGATCAGGTTGTTCAAAGATACATTTGAAAAAGGCTATTTTCTGTCGGATGTCATAATGCTGGTTGCGGTTACATCGATCGCTTTCTTTGCCACGGCCATGAACAGCATAGCATCTACAGCATTCACAAGAGAGGGCAGTCATATTTCATTTGTGAAGCATATACCTATGGCGTACAGGACACAGATACGTGTTAAGGTATGGATAAGCATGATATTCAGTGGAGTTACGATTGTGCTCAGCACGATCATACTGAGTATCTATATGGATTGCAGTTTTATAGATAGTGTTTATTATGTGTTGATTGGAGTGTTGTGTGCAGGTATATGCACATACACTGGTGTTTTGCTGGATTCCACCCATCCAAAGATAGACTGGGAGGATGAGTATGGTGCACTGAGAGGCAACCTGAATGCATTTTTCAATATGGCAATAGCAATCGTCATAGCGATTGTACTTTGCGGTATAGGATATCTGTTGTTTAGATTTACATGGATTCAATCCTATGCAGTATATATAATTTATTTAATGATCCTAGGAGTGATGCTCATCATTTTTCGCAGATATACGATGAAAATGAGCGCAAAAAATATCGACACTGACGTGTACAGTGAGTAGACTATGTCTGACATAAAAGGCATCGTGGTCTTAAAATAATTAAGCGTAATATACGTTGATGTTCAAATATCAGGAGGTAAGGAAAATGACAAAAAAGAATGCATGGAGCAAGTATAAGAAAGAAGATATAAAGAATCTTGAGCGCCTGTGCAAAGACTACAGGGATTTTCTTGACAACGGCAAGACCGAGAGAGAATGTGTGAAAGAGATTGTAAGACAGACTGAAGATAAGGGCTACAGAGACCTGACGAAAGTTATAAAGAATAAAGAGAAGCTTACAGCCGGAGACAAAGTATATGCAGTGTGGATGAACAAGACAGTTGCCATGTTCAATATAGGAAAGAAGAAGCTTGAAAAGGGAATGAATATTCTCGGAGCACATATAGATTCTCCGCGTATGGATGTAAAGCAGAATCCATTGTATGAGAAAGGTGGATTTGCTTATCTTGATACCCATTATTATGGTGGAATCAAAAAGTATCAGTGGGTTACACTTCCGCTTGCAATACACGGAGTGGTTGCCAAGACAAATGGAGATGTCGTCACCGTAAGCATAGGTGAGGATAAGAATGATCCGGTGTTCTGCGTTACAGACCTTCTGATCCATCTTTCACAGGAACAGCTCAAGAAGAGAGCGGATTCAGTTATAGAAGGGGAACAACTCGATATACTATTTGCAAGCAAGCCGATAGAAGGAAATGAAAAGGAAAAGGAAACTGTGAAGGCTGCTGTCCTAGAGCTCCTTGAGAAGAAGTATGACATGAAAGAGGAGGACTTCCTCTCTGCAGAGCTTGAGATCGTGCCTGCAGGAAGAGCTAGAAACTGTGGTATAGATGAGAGTATGATCATGGCTTACGGTCAGGATGACAGGGTATGTGCTTACACATCTCTTGTTGCCATGCTCGAGACAGAGGAACCAGAGAAGACTACGTGTTGTCTGCTTACAGACAAGGAGGAGATAGGAAGTGTAGGCGCAACAGGAATGCAGTCACATTTCTTTGAAAATACGGTTGCAGAGATCATGAATGCCATGGGCGTATTCTCTGAGATATCACTCAGAAGATGTCTTGCTTCTTCAAGAATGCTTTCTTCAGATGTGTCAGCAGGCTTCGATCCTTCATTTGAGTCTGCATTTGACAAGAAGAATGCTGCGGTATTCGGTGAAGGAATGGTGTTCAACAAGTTTACGGGCGCAAGGGGAAAGTCAGGTTCGAATGATGCGAATGCTGAGTATATGGCAGCCATAAGAAAGATCATGGATGATGATGAGATAACATATCAGACTGCAGAACTTGGAAAAGTTGATGTTGGAGGCGGCGGAACAATAGCGTATATTCTTTCACTGTATGGAATGGAAGTAATAGATTGTGGTGTTGCGGTGCTCAATATGCATGCGCCATGGGAGATCACATCCAAGGCAGATATATATGAGACCAAGAAGGGATATGTCGCATTTCTGAAAAATGCATAGAACTGCATGAGGCAGAGAGATCCCATATGATTTCCGGAGGAATAAATGAAAGATCGGATTAACGGAAGAATTAATCAAAAACTAATAAGGATAATCGCTATTTTAATAATCGTGGCAGTGATGCTGCTGCCACGTCAAACAGTTTATGCTGACAGTAATTTCACGTCGTATTACAGCCAGCATACATTTGCCGGTGACGAGGGATTCGACAGTGGTGAAGCGAATTGCGTATGCCAATCCACAAGTGGTTATATATGGATAGGAACAGATAATGGAATATACAGATATGATGGAAGTGAATTTACTCTGTTTCCGTTGGATAGTAATGAAGACGGAACAAAGTATTCCATAAACTGTATATATCACACAAGCGATGATAAGCTGTATGTCGGAACTGATAATTACGGTCTGTATGTGTATGACAATGGTTCGTTCCATAGAGTGTCAGAGACCTATAATCTTGGCGTATCCACCATAAATGCGATGTATGAGGATGAGGAAAATCAGTTGTGGCTGGCATCTTCATCCGGGATATACCGTCTTACATCTGATGGTGTTCAGATTGTGGATGATGAGGGAATATCAGGATATAATATTGGCAATATATCAGGCTATAAGGGAACAATATATGCAATAGCAAACAATGATGTTCTGATAAGAGTAGAAGACGGGGACGAGGTTACGGTCACTTCAAAAGCCAATTATGGCATAGACGATATCAATTCGCTTTACGTGGATTCTGATGGTACAAGATATTACGGCTCGGCAGGATATAGTATTCTGATGGTGACCAACAGAGGTAAAGTCAGTGTTATCAACACGGGAAGTCTTCATGGTATCAATAAAATATACAATGATGGAGATAAGATATGGATACTGGCGGACGACGGCGTGGGCTATATCACTTCGGAAAAGAAGATCGTGAATGTAGAAAGCCTCAGATTCAATGAATCAATGAGTGATATGATAAAGGATTTTGAGGGGAATTACTGGTTCACATCATACAGAAAAGGATTGCTTTTCTTAGAGCAGAGCAAATTCCAGAATGTAACCATGAAATATGGTATAGACAGTTCGATAGTCAACTGTGTGACAAGCTATAACGGCAATATCTTTATTGGTACAGATGAAGGCTTGTACGTGGTTGATTCCAAGGGAAGACTTGTATCAGGCAGTGATAATGAGCTTGTATCCAAGCTGTATGGAATAAGTATAAGAGATCTGTATGTGGATTCCGGCGATAAGCTATGGATCGCAACATATAAGATATACGGCGTGATCAGGGTTGACAGAAACTGGCAATATAAAAGCTTTAGCAGGGGTGAGTCATCCCTTGTAAGCAATTCGGTCAATTGCATAACTGAGATCAGTCCGGGAAGTGTGGCGGTTGGCACTGAATATGGAATATCCATTATTGCTTCGGATGAGGTTGTAAAAAATATTACTAGAATGGATGGACTTGACAATCCTGATATAGTCAGTCTGTATTCGTCTGAAGATGGAGAGATATATGCTGGCTCAAATGGAGCAGGCATGTATATTATCAACAGAGATTACAAAGTGTCTGGAATGACACTTGATGGCAATCAGAAGATGAGTGTAGTCACGACCATGGTCAGAGGAAGCAGTGGACTGTGGATAGGAACTGATAATGGACTGTACTACAAAGAAGGTGCGGTCAGACAGATAACAACTGTAGACAATACCAACAGTATATATGATATGGTACTCGATTCAGCCGGTTATTTGTGGATATTCGGATCTAAAGGTTTGTACAGATACTACGAAAAAGATATACTCAGCAGTGCATCACCTGAATATATATGTTTTACGAAAAATGATGGAATAATTTCGGGCATAACAGAGAAATCAACGAACTATGTTTCTTCATCGGGAACAGTGTACGTGTGCTGTGATGAGGGTTTGTGCAAGATAAATCTGGATGACGAGTATGTAAATGAGATTGCACCGAAGGTACGTGTTGCAGCGGTTGAGGTGGATGGAAAAGATTATCCTGTCTCGGATCTGGATGGCCAGATCGATGTGCCAAAGAATATGAACAGAATTACAATACGATTTTCCGTATTGAGTTATGTAAATAGAGCAGATATAAACGTTGACTATTATCTGGAAGGATTTGAGAGCGAGAAGAGAACCTTATCGGGAACGGATAAGATGGAGGTTGAGTATACCAATCTCGATGGTGGAACATATAAATTTGTCCTTACGGCAAGAAATGCAGATGGAGTGGAATGCGAACAGCCTGTTACATTTGTAATTGATAAGGAACTTGGATTCTTTGAAACGAATCTGGCAAAAATGCTCGTTGTTATTCTTATCTTACTGTTTATTCTGATATGTATAGTGGTTGCGAGAAGTATCTTCAGGACACTGAGAAAGCAGAATGAACAGGTGGAGGAGCTCAGCAAGAAGAGTGAGGAAGCTGAGAAATCTAACCAGGCAAAAAATGATTATGTAAACTATCTCAATCATGAGATACGAACACCGCTTAACAATATAATATCTATATCTGAGCTAGCCATGCGTGGATGCCAGGATACACAGAGTGATGAATACATACAGTACAGCAGGCTTTATTCGGCCGGAAGAGAGATACTTGATATGTCAGATGGTATATCAAGGCTTTCCAATCTGAAAGATGATATCATAGAGCCGGAGTTCAAGCAGTATTTTGCATCTGATCTCATAGAGGAGCTGTCAGATGAGTTTAAGGGACTGATCAACAGAGATCTTATAGCTCTGAAAGTAAGTATAGAGGATAAGATACCCAATGGTCTCATAGGAGACATGCAGGCAATACGTGAGATCATGGAGAATGTGTTTGCGTGGTCTGCCAATACCACCAAGGAAGGATACATCAGTATAGATGTAGACTGGCATATGGCGAGGAAGGCGGAGAGTGATGCACACGAACAAGATGCCGATGTAGAAGACCATGTAGAGTATGCAGAGTATATCGATGAGCCTGAGACGGAGATATCCAGAATATTTGACAGTGATCACGATGAGATATATCTTGATTTCAAACTGTCAGATACAGGCCTGGGTGTAAAGGAAGAGAGACTTGATACGATGTTTGAATTGGATGATTCCTATGAGAGATCTGATATAGGAATGTTCAGAGTAAGTCTTGGACTGGCCATAGCCAAAGAGCTGGTCAGACTTCTCGATGGTGACATCAGTGTTGAGAGTATATATGGAGCGGGAACTACGATAAGATTCAGCGTCAGACAGTCAGTGTTTGATTATAGTTATGTCAACTACAATGAGAGAAAGCGAAAAGAAATGGCCAGAAGAAATGCCAATTCTCATCTGTGGCTGCCTGATGTAAAAATACTCATAGTAGATGATTCGGAGATCGGACTTCAGGTTGAAAAAACTATATTTGACACATATGGTCTCAGCTGCGATACAGCGACCTCAGGATTTGATGCACTTGATAAGGTTATGGTCAACAGCTATGACATGGTGTTTATAGATACCGTGATGCCGGTAATGGACGGTATAGATACAGTGCGCGAGATAAGAAATCTGGATGGAGAAGAATTTAAAAAGATGCCTATCGTTGCGCTTTCTGCCAACACAGTAGATACTTCAAGGGAAGAGATCCTTACATCGGGATTCAATGAGATCATAGTCAAGCCGATAGAACTTGATCAGGCCGAGTCTATGCTTAGAACGTACGTATCGGATGATAAGGTAAAAGAGAAAAATACTGCTATATCACAGACTGAAGATGACATCAGTTATATGGAAGATGCGGTTATTCTCAGAAGATTTATCGCAGTTGAGGACACCGTGAGAGTGATGGGCGGAAGTTTTAGAACGTTCAACACATTCGTGAGAAACTACAAAGAAGAATATCAGGATGAGGTGCAGATGCTGAGGACGTACATCGATGATGATGTCCGCAGATATAAGAATATTATCCATGATATAAAGAGCAGCAGTGCCAATATAGGCGCGTACGGTATTGAGAGAAAGGCTGCAAATCTGGAGTCGGCGATCAATATAGGCAATCAGCAGTATGCCAGAGATAACACACGCGATTTCGTGGCGATGATGAATGATTTCTTTAAGCAGATAGAAAAATATATGTCCAAGATCATGAGGATGTGGTCGTTGAAAAAGAGTACCGGGATGGTATCAACAAGGGAAAACTTAAAGAAATACGTGCATTTCTGCGGGCTGGAGACAGAGAACCTGTGGAAAGCCTTATGAGCGAGCTGGACAGATATCAGTATGGAGACATAGATACAGAGTTCTTCACTGCACTAAAGGAGTTTGTAGCCTCAGGCGATTATCAGACATCAAGTGAGATGATAGACCAATATCTGAACAGCCAGTAACAGAGAGCCGGCAACGGATAACCGGCAGCAGACATAGTCAATAGTAGATATAGTCAGTAACAGATACGGGCAGGGCGATGAACCGGGACTCGAACACTGGGTAACGGGCCCTGCGGTATCTGTGCAAATATAAAAAGAAAAGAGGAAAAAGAAAGATG
>ERZ1034920.1304-NODE-1304-length-16445-cov-6.492434_pt1 | contig 16445 bp, 14 predicted proteins | sample MGYA00520688_ERZ1034920 | MGnify/ENA primary metagenome ERZ1034920 (study PRJEB33766, sample SAMN09781785) | gut metagenome | biome: gut microbiome | host: Homo sapiens | place: Madagascar | study: EMG produced TPA metagenomics assembly of the PRJNA485056 data...
TGCGTTCGGCATGGGCGCGCCGTGGCTGTGACGCCGCGCCCATGCCGCGATGGCGGCTAGGACAGGATGGTCTTGAACGCCTTCTCGGCGTCCTTCTGAAGCTGGGCGTCGATGGAGATGTAGGCGTCCAGCAGCGCGTCGCCCTCCTCGGTGAGGGTGCTGCCGTGCGCGCCGTCGCGGTTGAGCAGCTGGATGCCGAGCGCCGCCTCGGTCTCCTTGATGATGCGCCACGCCTTGCTGTAGGCCATGCCCATGCCCTTGGCGGCGGCGTTGAGGGAGCCGGCTTCGCGAACGCCCAGGCACAGGTTGGCGATGCCGCGGCCGAACACCGACCCGCTCTCGGAGGCGGGGTTGGTGATGGAGAGCCTGATCGTGGGCTTCAAAACTCCGAGGTCCTTCATGGTCGTTCCTTTCTCCGCGGCGTCTCCGCGGTGACGTCTTCGCAGGTGGCTGCGTGGGGTGCTAGTCGTTGCGCGCGGCGGAGAAATCCAACGCCGCCTTCTCGATCGCGTCCGTCGTGCCGTCGATCACCTCGGTGAAGCGCACCGGCATCTCGTCGAGGTCCGCCAAACCGCGCGGAATGGCCGATCCGGTCCGCTCCGCGATGATCCGGTTGAGCTGGCAGCCGGTGAGCGCCGCAACCTCGTCGGGAAGGGGCTCGCCCGCGGCGATCCCATTCAGAGCGCGGTACACGTTGTCGCCGAACTTGGCCCAATGGGCGGTGCTGGCGATGAGGACGGGGTTGGCGCCGCGCAGGTTCTGCGCCGCCTTCCAGGCGACGGCGGTGTGCGGGTCGATGAGGTAGCCGTGATGGTCGAAGACCTCCTTGATGGCAGCCAGGCAGGTGGCGTTGTCGATCGAATCCGCGCGGTACGCCTCGCGCAGGCGGGTGAAGGTGCGCTCGTCGACGCGGAAGCGGCGCTGGCTGTTGAGGTCGGCCATCCACCCGCTGATCGCCGCGGGGTCGCGGTCGGTGAGCTCGAAGAGCTGGCGCTCCAGGTTGGAGGACACCAGGATGTCCATCGACGGGGAGGGCGTCAGGACGAACTCGCGTTGGGAGATGTCGTAGGTGCCGGTGTTGATGAAGTCGGTCAGCACGCGGTTCTCGTTGCTGGCGCACAGGAGCATCTCGATGGGGCAGCCCATCCGCTTGGCGTAGTAGGCGGCGAGGATGTTGCCGAAGTTGCCGGTGGGCACGCACACGTCGATGGGGTCGCCCGCGGCGACCTTGCCCTGGGCGACCAGCGTCGCGTACGCGGACAGGTAGTACACGATCTGGGGCATCAGGCGTCCCCAGTTGATGGAGTTTGCGCTGGAGAGCGCGATCTTGCGCTGTTCCATCAGCTCACGGGCGAACGCCTCGTCGCCGAACACCTTCTTGACGCCGGTCTGGCAGTCGTCGAAGTTGCCGCGCACGCCCCAGACGGACACGTTGGAGCCGGTGGTGGTGACCATCTGCTTGCGCTGGATGTCGCTCACGCCGCCATCGGGGTACAGCACGCCCACGCTCACATGGTCGACGTCCTTGAAGCCCTCGAGCGCGGCCTTGCCCGTGTCGCCGGACGTCGCGACGAGGATCATGAAGTCGTGGTCGATCCTGCCTTCGCCATGCTGCTTTTCGACGCTTGCCGAGAAGAAGCGCGGCAGGCACTGCAGCGCCATGTCCTTGAACGCGCTGGTGGGGCCGTGCCACAGCTCGAGCACGTGCGTGTCGGCGTCGAGCGAGGTGATCGGGCAGATCTCGGGCGTGTCGAAGTTGTCGCCGTAGACCTGCTCCATGAGGCGGTCGACAACATCGTCGGGAAGGTCGACCCGGAACGTGCGGTACACGTGCGCGGCGCGCTGGGCGTAGGGCATCCGCGCCAGCGACAGGATCTCGTCCATCGTCATCTGGGGGATGGTCTCGGGAACGTACAGTCCTCCGCCCGGCGCGAGGCCGTCGATCACGGCTTCGGTGAATGTGGTGGCTTGGGGCGCCTTGCCCCGCGTGTCGATATACAGATTGGGGGTCATCCCTGCTCCCGTCGCCCGATGTTCATTATCCATCAGCAGTATACAGGGGTCAGGATGTGTGATAAGCGAGAATATTCTCGCTAACAAGATATTTCTATGTTCCGCCGGCTTGCCAGCCGGCGGAACGGGCCGACGCTGCGGAGCCCTCCCGCGCCGGTTCTTCGCACGGTCCCGCAGGCTCATGTACCGAAGTGCGCTTCATCTGTGGGATCCCGCGAATCTCCAGCACAAGAGGGCTCCTCGTTGATCCTGCGAACGACCCGGAGATCTTTCGTTTGGGCTGTTACACCAGCTTGCCCTCGCAGTGGTCGATGGCGTGCTGGACGGCCTGCGCGGCCCAGCCGGTGAACTTGCGCGTGCGCTTCTCGAGCTTGCCGCCCGCGAAGACCTCGTAGGACACGCGGATCATCTTGAAGCGCTCGACGACGCTGGGCTCGTCCAGGCTCAGGCACTCCTCGACCGTGCTGAAGCGCTGCAGGCCCGATTCGAGGTGCGGGTTGTACATCACGAACGTGCGGCCGTTGTCGTTGTAGGCGATCACCGCCTTGCGGGAGCCGATCTGGTTGGCGGCGAGGCAGGCGGCCTCGGCTACGCGCATTGTGTCGACCAGATCCTCGCCCACCTGGGCGTCCTCGACGGTTGCGGGCTCGGCCGGCTGGCTGAGGAACTCCGCGTCCTTCACGATCTCCTTGATCATGGTGTGCTCGATTCTCCCGGGCCGCCGGCATGCCGGACGGCGATTGGCGCCGCTTCGCGCGGCGTGGCTTTCGTCGGCAATGATAGCAGACCTGCGCGCGCGGGTGGATGCGGCTTACGTGCGAAACGGGGTCGCAATCTAGCCGGCGACGTGGTGCGCACTGCGATGCGGCGACGGGACGGTGGTCGTTTTCGGCGGCGTGCCGGGAGGGATATGAATCGTGCGCCGGGAGGGGCGTGGGATCGTGCGCCGGGAGGGGAGCCGGATCCCCTTGGGGCGGCATGCCAAAAAAAGTTAAACGGGGCTTCCATTCCAAGTTAACCTGAGCTATCATGCATTTGTTATATAGGGCTAACCCAAGGAGCGCGAGCATGGAAAACGCGGCTGCCATGAAAGCGGAAGGACGGGCGATGGGCGCTGACCCCCAGATGGCGAACGCGACGTGCCATCAGGTGCCGCTGTCGTTTCTGAGAAGCGGCGAGGAGGCGCGGGTGGTGAAGGTCCGCGGCAAAGAGGAGCTGCAGCGTCATCTCGAGACGCTCGGGTTCGTGCCCGGCGCGCAGATCAAGGCGGTGTCCCAGGCCTCCGGCAACATGATCGTCGAGGTGAAGGGAACCCAGGTCGCCCTCAGCCAGCAGGTGGCGATGAAGGTCATCACCTCGGCTTCGGTTTAGGACTCCGCGCGCCCCGTCGCACTGAACGGGCGGCGATCAAGGCACTGGCGCCTGCGGTTCTCGCGGCACCCGGATGGGTGCGCGGGCTCCGCGGGCGATGCGATGGATGCAGGCAAACGATAGGGAAGGAAACGTGGAAATGGCAGAAGCCTCTGTGAAGACGCTGCGCGATGTGCCCATCGGGCAGACGGCGACGGTCCGCCGCCTTGCCGGCGAGGGCGCGCTCAAGCGCCACATCATGGACATGGGCATCACCAAGGGCGTCGAGGTGTTCGTGCGCAAGGTCGCTCCTCTGGGGGATCCCCTCGAGGTGACGGTGCGCGGGTACGAGCTCTCGCTGCGCAAAAGCGAAGCGGAGTGCGTCTTGGTCGACTGACGGGGCCGATTGAATCGCAGGGATCCTCCCTGGCACGCGAGCGCGGCGGCGCTCGTTTTTTCGAAGTGTGGTTAGTGTTAGTTAACTTATGAAAGGAAGGGATATGAGCGTGCGCATTGCCCTTGCCGGCAACCCGAACTGCGGCAAGACGACCATGTTCAACAGCATGACCGGCGCGAACCAGTACGTCGGCAACTGGCCGGGCGTGACCGTGGAGAAGAAAGAAGGGCGCTACACCCGCGACAAGAGCGTGACCATCACGGACCTGCCGGGCGTGTACTCGCTTTCCCCGTATTCTCCCGAGGAGATTGTGACGCGCGATTACCTGCTCGACGGGCAGCCGGATGCGGTCATCAACCTGGTGGATGCCACCAACCTCGAACGCAACCTGTACCTGACCACGCAGATCGTCGATCTGGGTGTTCCGGTGGTGGTTGCGCTCAACATGATGGACCTCGTCGAGAAGAACGGCGACAAGATCGATGTCGCGGCGCTGTCCGAGCAGCTGGGCTGCCCGGTGGTGCCCACCTCGGCGCTCAAGGGCCGCGGCCTGGACGAGCTGATCGGGAAGGCCGTGGAGGTCGCCCGCGCCGGCACGCTTGCGGCTCCGAAGATGCGCTTCGATGCCGCCGTCGAGGAGGCTGTCGGCAAGACCATCGACGTGCTGGGCGATGCGGTTCCCGCTTCCGTGCGTCGCTGGCATGCGATCAAGCTGCTCGAGGGCGAGCAGAAGACCCTGGACGCCCTCAAGCTGCCCGAAGCCGATCTGGCCGCCATCGCGGCGGTTCGCGACGGGCTGGAGGAGGCGATGGACGACGACATCGAGAGCATCATCACCTCCGAGCGCTACGGTTCCATCGCCCACGTCGCCGACGCGTGCGTGAAAAAGTCCGCGAAGGGCCTCACCACCACCCAGAAGATCGACCGCGTGGTCACCAACCGCTGGTTGGGCATCCCGATCTTCGTCGTGGTCATGGCGTTCGTGTACTGGCTCGCCATCACCATCGGCACGGGCCCGGTGACCGACTGGGCCAACGACGGCATCTCGGGCGATGGCTGGCTCTACACCGGCGGCGCCGCCTACGAGGAGGCAGTGGGAGCGTGGGAGGAGGAGCTCGCCGCCGCCGAAGAGGCGGGGGATGAGGCGCTGGCCGCGCAGCTTGCCGAGCAGGAGCCCGATCCTTCCGAGTTCGGCTTGTTCATCCCCGGACTGACCCCGATCATCTCGGATGCGCTCACGGCTGTGAACTGCGCGCCGTGGCTGCAGAGCCTCGTCGTCGACGGCGTCGTCGCCGGCGTGGGCGCGGTCATCGGCTTCATCCCGCAGATGATCATCCTGTTCCTGCTGCTGGCGTTCTTGGAGAGCTGCGGCTACCTGGCGCGCGTCGCGTTCATCATGGACCGCATCTTCCGCCGGTTCGGCCTGTCGGGCAAAAGCTTCATCCCCATGCTCATCGCGTCGGGCTGCGGCGTGCCCGCCGTCATGGCGACCAAGACGATTGAGAACGAGAAGGACCGCCGCATGACGATCATGACCACCACGATGATCCCGTGCGGTGCCAAGATGCCGATCATCGCGCTCGTGTTCGGCGCGATCGCCGGTGCCGACTCGGAGGGCACCTGGTGGGTCACGCCGTTGTTCTACTTCCTGGGCGTCGCCGCCATCATCGTCTCCGGCATCATGCTCAAGAAGACGCGCATGTTCGCGGGCGAGGCGTCTCCGTTCGTGATGGAGCTGCCGGCGTACCATCTGCCCACCGTCCGCACGGTGCTCATGTCCACGTGGGAGCGCATCAAGAGCTACGTGGTCAAGGCGGGAACGATCATCTTCCTGTCGACGATCGTCATCTGGTTCCTCATGAACTTCGGCATGTACGAGGGGCAGTTCGGGCTGCTTGACACCGAGATCCCCGACTACATCCAGTACAGCCTGATGGCGGGCGTGGGCAACGCGATCAGCTGGGTCTTCGAGCCGCTGGGCTTCGGCGATTGGCAGGCGACGGTCACCTCCATCACCGGCCTGGTCGCCAAGGAGAACGTCGTGGCGACGGTGGGCATCCTCACCAGCCTCGATGCCAGCGAGACCGATCCCACCACGTGGGCGACGTTCGCCGCGATGATGGGCGGCATGACTCCCGCGATCATGGCGTTCTGCGCGTTCAACCTGCTGTGCGCGCCGTGCTTCGCCGCCATCGGCACGATCCGCCGCCAGATGGAGTCCGCCAAGTGGACCTGGTTCGCCATCGGCTACATGACCGTGTTCGCCTGGTGCGTGGGGCTCATGTTCTTCCAGTTCGGCGGGCTGATCACGGGTGATGTGTCGTTCAACATCTGGACGGTGGTCGCCATCGTCGTGCTGGCCGCGATGCTGTTCCAGCTGTTCCGCCCCATGCCGAAATACGACGACGAGGCGAAGGCGAAGAAGCTCTCCACCGAGCCCAACGCCGCCTAAATGGGGAAAAGGGACGGTCGCTTTTTCTCATTTCGAACGATGTGCCGGCGGCGGTGCTTCTGATGGCGCCGGCGCTTGCGCCGCCCAGCGCTTGCGAAGAAGGGGCAGTCGCTTTTCCGCATCGCGATCCGGCCGCCCTGCTTGAGGCATTCCCTTGGGATGCGGAAAACGACGAGCGTTTCCGCATCCCGGATGGTAGTATCTGATCCGAAGAAGGAAGGAAAGGCGATTCGATGGCTCCGCTCGACATGAACTTCTCAACCGCGGTCGTGCTGCTGATCTTGGCGGTGCTCGTGGTGCTCGCCGTTCGGCGGATGATCGGGCGCGGGCTCTGCGATTCGGGAGGATCGTGTGACGGCTGCCACGGCGGATCCTCCGGAGGCGGCTGCCATGACGGCGCCCATGACGGCGGGTGCCCGACGTGCTCGGCCGTCGACAAGATGGTCGCCGACATGGAGCGCGCTGCAAAGGGGAAGTAGCGCGGCTTCGGCTGACCTTCGGCCCGGGTCGATCCCGCAAAGTTCTGGATCAATTCCGCAAAGCTCTGGGTCGATCCCGCAAATCGCTCTAAATCGTTCGAACTTGCCAAGCGTTGGCAAAGGAGGTCGATTTAGAGCGATTTTTCGTTTCAAGAAGGGGATCTGGCGTCGGAGAGGTTTGGAAAATGCCAGGTGAAAGGCTTATCGCGCTAAACCGGCAAAAAGGGGATCGCGCTAAACCGAGCGTTCCGGTCAGGCGAAGGGGGAGGAATGGGCAAGATCGACGATTTAGCGCGGTTGCGGTGCGGCCGGCAGCGGAGGCGTGGGTGATGAACGCTGGCCGGCGGTGACTGACGTGGATAGCGTGCGTCCGTTGCGGCATAGCGTGGATGATGTGAGCCGGCTGTGGTGGGGCGGTGGTGCGGTGCGGATGGGCGCGTCGACGGTGGTGCGGCGGGGACGGTGGTGCAGCGTGGATGGGTGCGCGTCGACGGCGGTGCGATGCAGGCGGCGCGCGCCGGTAGCGATGGGGTGTGGATGGGGGCGTCGGTGGTGGCGAGGGCGCATGGGCGAAGTCGCGTGCCGTCGGTGGTGACGAGGGCGCGTGGGCGAAAGCACGTGCGCGCCGGTGGTGGCGCTGTCGTCGGCGACGCCGCTGATCTTGGCCGCAACCTCGCGGACCAGCTGGGCGCCCATGTTCTCGAGGGGCCCTCCAGCTCGACCTCCTTGGCGATGGGGACGCCGTCGTTGGTGATCGGAGGCGCGCCTGCGTCGGTTGTGGAGGAATTGTAAACCTTGGGAAACTACTTGACCCAACAGGCGAGTTAACCTAATATAACAACTGTCAGCGGGGCGGACGTTCCGAATGAAGAATGAAGGAGCGGACGCACCGATGAAGCCCCTCTTCTTGCTGACCCGGCGGTGAAGGTTCCTCTCTCGTCTGACCTCGTCACCGCACAACTGAAGCCGGCGAGGGTCTCCCCCTCTCCCTCGCCGGCCATTCCTTTTTCTCACTCGATCCCCCTTTGATCGCACGTGGACAGCGTCGCCCGAACTTTGGTTGACGTTTCCTGTCGGTCCCTCAACCGCCGCCAAGGCGAAGTCGCGATGCCAGCGTGACTGGCGAGGGGCAGGGCGGGCTGCGCGTTGCCCGCCGGCGTGGAAGAAAAAAAGGGGAAGCAGGCGGCCTTCGCTGCGGAATGAGAAAAAGTGACTGTCCCTTTTTCTCACAAGGAGATCGATGGGATAGGTCTCGGCCTTTCGCTGCGTTCGCCATGCTATCAGGTGTGATAGGATGAAAAATACGCATAAACGAGGGGCGTTTCGCGAGTGGGCGAGAGAGGGTGATCTCCTTGGAGAAGATGTCCAAATCTCACGAGGACTATCTGGAGGCTATCGTCATGCTGGGAGGCAGGACCGATGTGCCCATCCGCTCGGTCGACGTCGCCACGAAGATGGGCGTCTCCAAGGCGTCGGTCAACAAGGCGGTCAACGCTTTGAAGGAGAAGGGCCTGGTCGATCAGCCGTATTACGGCGATATCACCCTCACCGACGACGGGTACGAATACGGCCAGTCGATCCTTGACCGCCATCATCTGCTGTTCACCTTCCTCACCAAGGTGCTCGGCATCCCCGAGGAGCGAGCCGACGAGGAGGCGTGCATCATGGAGCATGCCATCAGCGATGATTCCTTCGAGAAATGGACCGCCTACATCAAGTCGCTGGATCTGGGTTAGGCGCTCTGGATCGGGTGGTCGGATCAAGCGCACGGTGTGAACAATACGTTCAGTATCACTCGCAAGGTTCGGGGCGGCGCGTCCGTGTGCTATCCTAAATAGGTTGGAAAAAACGCAATCTAGCCCGGCATTATACGAACCACCACCGAACCACGATGCAGATAGGGGCGTTTCCCGTTGACCCGCACAGCTTCCATCGTTTCCTTCGACGACGCCAAACGCTCGCGCGCCGCGCGCACGCGCGCCCGCCGCGAGCAGACTGACGCGCTTTCGGCGTCCGAGCGTCCCCTCGTCTATTTCGATCCCGGAGCCGACGCGCGTTTCAACATCCCCTCCAACCGGGGCAGGCATTCCGCGACGGCCCCCGCGCGCGCATCGCAGCGGCCCTCGTCCCGCCAGCCGCGCCATGCGCGCCAGGAGGAGGCTCCCCTCGCGTCGGCGTCCGCCTCGCGCGGCGCCGCGGCATCGCGCCGCGGGACCGGCTCGGCTCGGATGACGGCGCGTGCCGCATCGCCCGCCGGCCGCACGGCCCCCTCATGGTACGACGGTCCCGACGAGCGCGCCCTGCGCGAGGAGGCGGCGCGCCGCGCCCAGGTGCGCGAGGAGGCGCGTGAGATCGAAGAGGAGGAGCAGGGCAAAAAGGCCTCTCCGCTCCAGAAGATCCGTCGTGCCGCTGCCAAGCGCAAAGCCGACAAGGTGTTCGGCGCCGAAGGCGCTGCGGCATCGGGCGAGGGCGGCCCCCGCGCCGCTCTGTACAAGGGGGAGATGGGCTCGTCCCAGCGGCGCGCGTCGCGCATGCAGGGAACTTCGGAGGCGGATGCCGAGGGATCCCGCTCCCGCGCGAAGAGGGGGTTCACGTTCGGACCCAAGATGCGCATCGCCGCCGCGGTGGTCGGTTGCCTGGCGCTCGTCTGCGTGTTCCTCTACCAGCCGGCGCAACAGTACTACCAGGAGATGCGCGAACGCGACGCGCTCGCCCTCGAGTACAACGCGCTGCAGGAGCGCGGAGAGGCGCTTCAGAGCAGCGTCGACACCCTTTCGTCCGATGCGGGCATGGAGGATCTTGCGCACGAGCAGTACGGCCTGGTCAAAAAGGGCGAGGTGGCCGTGAACGTCTCGGGCGTGACCGACTCGTCCGACGGGGGCTCGACGATTCCGCCCAACGTTTCCGCCGACAGCATCGATCCGCCCGACACGTGGTACTCCGGCATCCTCGATCCGCTGTTCGGGGTCGAGTGATGGCCTGCGACGACGCGTGCCGCGCGGGGCGCTACGCCGTCATCGACCTGGGCACCGTGACGTGCCGTATGCTGGTCGCCGACGTCGACGCGTCCGGCCGCCTGCATGAGCTGCGGCGCGAATACGCCATCGTCAACCTGGGCGAGGGCGTTGACGCCTCCGGCGCCCTTTCCCCTGATGCGATCGAGCGCGCCGCCGCGACGGTGGAGCGTTATCTGGCGCTGCTCGACGAGCTGGCGCCGGCGGGCGCGCCCGTGGAGGTCGCGGCGCTCGCCACGTCCGCCGCACGCGACGCCGCGAACAAAGACGCGCTGATCAGCCGTCTGGAACAGGCGGGCGTCGATCTGCGCATCATCCCCGGAGACGTGGAGGCGCGTCTTTCCTTCTCGGGCGCCTCGCTCGACTATGCGGGGGAGGATCTGCTGGTGGTCGACGTAGGCGGCGGATCCACCGAGATCGTCGCCGGGCGCGGCGGCAGCGCGCCTTCGCGCTCCCATTCGTTCAACGTGGGGTGCCGCCGCATGACCGAGCGCTTCCTGGCGGGGGATCCTCCCTCCGCCGACGAGCTCGAGCGCGCGGCGCAGTGGGTCGAAGACGAGATGGCGCCGTATTTCGAGCAGCTGGGGGACGACGGCCTTTCGTGGCGGCGTGTGGTGGCGGTCGCGGGCACCGCGACGACCGCGGTGTCGGTGCGCGAGGGCATGGAGCGCTATGACGCGGGGAAGGTGCACGGATACCGCGTCGACGCCGCGGTTCTGGACGAGGAGCTCGCGCACCTGGCTTCGATGCCGCTTGCCGAGCGCCGCGGCGTGACGGGGCTCGATCCCGAGCGCGCACCCGTCATCGTGGCCGGGTTCGTCATCCTGTCGCAGGTGCTCCGCCTTGCCGGGGTCGACGGCTACACGGCAAGCGAGACCGACATCCTGCAGGGCGCGCTTTCCGCCCTCGCCCGCGGCGAGCGGTGGTAGGCGTCTTTTCCGACGGAACGGGCGTTTCTTCCAGCGGCTGCGGAGACTCCGGCAGCAGAGACGGCGGGCGTGCTTTCCCCGGTTCGTCGCCCCAGTTGATGGGGCGAAAAAATGCTGCCGCCGTGGAAAAGGCCCCGTTGCGCCCATCGCGGGAATAGGCGATGCCGCGATTTGGTACTATATACAGCTGCTGTTGGCCGAGACGGGAGCGTGGCGGAATTGGCAGACGCAGGGGACTTAAAATCCTCCGCCCTCGGGCTTGTGGGTTCGAGTCCCACCGCTCCTACCAGCAGGCGCCGTCGCGGGTAAGGCCGATTCGGGGATGTCCCGGTGGGACTCGAACCGATGAGGTGGTTTGCCGTCGAGGAAACGCGCCGGTGGCGCGTTTTCAGGCAAACGCCCGACCGAGCTTGCGAGGGAGGGGTGCGGTTTCGCGAAGCGAAAGCGCGAGTCCCACCGCTCCTACCAGCAGGCGCCGTCGCGGATAAGGCGGCCGAGCAGCATCTATTCATTCAACCGACGCTTTAGGCACGGGGGAGACGTTAGCGTGAACATCAACGAGATCATCGCAGCGGTGGAGAATCCGCCCACTTCGTTCGAGGAATATCTCAACTACTACGCGGAGCGCGTAGGGGAGCTGGTGAACGCCTACCTTCCCACGGGCACGCATCCCGATATGGATCGCTACCTCTATGATCCCCTGAAGGCGTACAGCAAAAACGGCGGCAAGCGCCATCGTCCGCTGATCTGCTTCGCGGCCTGCCTGGCGGTGGGCGGCGACATGGAACGCGCGACGAGCGCGGCGGCCGCCATCGAGCACTTCCACACCGCCGCCCTCATCCACGACGACATCGCCGACGAGGCCGAGCTGCGCCGCGGCGAGCCGTGCCTGCACCTCACCGAGGGCATCGGCCTGGCCATCAACATGGGTGATCTGGCGCTGTCCCTGGTCAACGGCACGGTCGTGCATGACGACAACCTGGATGCCGAGACCAAGGTGCGCGTGCTCACCGAGCTCACCGAGATGACGCGCCGCACGATCGAGGGCCAGGCGCTCGACATCGGCTGGGCGCGCGACGGCCGCTACGACATCACGCCCGAGGACTACCTCGTCATGGCGACGCACAAGACCGCGCACTACTCCGGCGCGGTGCCGCTGGCGGTGGGCGCCATCATCGGCGGCGGTTCCGAGACCGAGATCGAGGCGCTGCGCAACTACGGCCTGGACACCGGGCTCGCGTTCCAGATCCAGGACGACCTGCTCAACCTCGTGGGCACCGAGGAGAGCACCAAGAAGGATTTCCGCAACGACATCACCGAGGGCAAGCGCACCCTCGTCGTCGTCCATGCGCTGCAGAACAGCCCCCGACGCGAGCGGCTCGTCGAGATCCTGTCCTCCAAGGAGAAGGATCCCGCCGTGCTGGCGGAGGCGGTCGCCATCATGGAGGAGGCGGGCAGCATCGAATACGCGCGCAACTACGCCGAGAACCTCACCAGCATCGCCAAGAACCGCCTGGTCGACATGGTGAAACCCTCCACGGCGCGCGATCTGCTGATCAGCATGGCGGACTGGTTCGTCAAGAGGCTGCGCTAGGAGGTTCCGCGGTTCTGCCGAACCGCGGAACATGCCGACGCTGCGCGGCGGTGATGCACGTCCCGGAGCCGTTCAAGCCCCGGCCGATGGATCGAATGAACTGCCTCCCACTTCCTGGACAAGGAAATATAGTCCGGGAGATGGGAGGCTTTCTCATGTCGATCGACCTGAGATGCAAGCACGGTCGCATGGTCAGGGAGCTCACCGCCGCTCACGGACTCATGCTCGACCGTGAGTCCCGTTTTCCGCCCGCGCTCTTTTCCGCTCCTCTCGGCTTATATCCCTTTTTGGTGGAACTGCGTTCCGGGCGCAAGCCGAGAGCGGGGCGTGCGCTAGTATGTCACGTATGGATTCGATCAAACGAAACGATACGGGGGCGGCCGTCGAGGACGTCCAGCAGAGGCTCGTCACCGCCGGATTCCTTGCCGAAGACGCCGTGACCGGCGTGTTCGACGATGCGACGGTCGCTGCCGTGCGCGCGTTCCGCAAGCAGGAGGGACTGCCCGACTCCGACGAGGTCGACGGCAAGACCTGGGCGGCGCTCGTCGACGCGTCCTATCATCTGGGCGACCGTACGCTGTACCTGCGCATGCCGTACTTCCATGGCAACGACGTCGCGGAGCTCCAAAGCGCGCTCGGCGCGTTGGGATTCGCCTGCGGCGGCGCCGACGGCATCTTCGGCGCCTACACCGAGGACGCCCTGCGCGCGTTCCAGACGAACATGGGCCTTCCCACCGACGGCATCGCCGGCGCCTACACCTACGCCGCCATCCGCAACCTCCATCATTCCTGGGAGGGCAAGGAGGCCATGCGCGAGGGGGCCCATCTGGGATTCGCCCGCGCGGCGGAGGTTTTGGAGGGCAACGCGCTGTGCCTGTTCGGCACCGAGCAGTTCACGCGCAGCGTCGCGTCGCGCATGTCGAACCTGGCGCTCGCGACCAGCCCCACGTCCAAGATCCTGTCCGCCGACAGCCTCCTGGTGGCTCCCGACGAGGATATGCTGCTCGTGCACATCGTCCTGCCCGGCGAGGCGACGAACGTGGGCGGGCCGCGCGTCGCCTACACCGACGACGACTCGCTGGCGCTGCGCCTGAAATCCGCGCTTTCGGCGGCGCGCGCTGCCAAGCCGGCGCGCATCGCGGTCGAGCTTCCCGGCACGATGTGGGAGGATGCGGGCGAGGGCCGCTCCGCCCAGCATTTCGCCATCACGCTGCTCGACGCCATCTGCTCCGCATTGTCCTAACGCGCCTGGTCAAACTGTATTTTCCAGAACGCGGTCGCCCTTCGCGGCACCGCGGGATCGAAAAGCCCCCAAGGGGGCTTTTCTTATTCTGGAAACAAAGCGATGCTAGAATGAAGCCGTTTCCATCGAAGACGGATCCGGCCTCGCGCCGGACGGGATGAGGAGTTCGACATGGCACGTCCCATGACTATGGCGGAGAAGATCCTCGCCGCCCATGCGGGATTGGACGAGGTCAAGCCCGGTCAGCTGATCGAATGCGATCTCGATCTGGTCTTGGCGAACGACGTCACCGCGCCGCTGGCGATCAAGACGGCGCGCGAGATCACCGATGCGGTGTTCGACGCCGACAAGATCGCGCTGGTCCCCGACCATTACGCCCCCAACAAGGACATAAAAAGCGCCGAGCAGGCGAAGATCGTGCGCGAATTCGCCCGCGAGCAGGGGATATCCCACTATTACGAAGTGGGCTGCATGGGCGTGGAGCATGCGCTCCTGCCCGAGCAGGGCGTCGTCGGGCCGGGCGATCTGATCATCGGCGCCGACAGCCACACGTGCACCTACGGCGCGCTGGGCGCGTTCTCCACGGGCGTGGGCTCCACCGACGCGGGCGTGGGCATGGCGGTGGGCAAGGCGTGGTTCAAGGTGCCCGAGACCGTCCTGATCAAGGTGGACGGCGCGCTTGCTGCGGGCGTCACCGGCAAGGACGTCATCCTGCACATCATCGGCATGATCGGCGTCGACGGCGCGCTGTACAAGGCGATCGAGTTCGTGGGCGGCGCCATCGAGGGCCTGTCGATGGACGAGCGCCTGACCATCTGCAACATGGCCGTCGAAGCCGGCGCCAAGGCGGGCCTGATCCCCGTCGACGACGTCGCCCGCGCGTATCTGGACGGCCGCGTCGAGCGCCCCTACACGGTGCACGCCTCTGATCCCGACGCGGAATACTCCCAGGTCGTCGAGATCGACGCCGCCGACATCGTGCCGACGGTGGCGTTTCCGCACCTGCCCTCCAACACCCGCCCGGTGAGCGAGGCGCGCGACGTGCGCATCGACCAGGCGGTCATCGGCAGCTGCACCAACGGGCGGCTGGAGGACATGCGCCAGGCCGCCGCGGTCCTCAAGGGGCGCAAGGTGGCGCCGGGGGTGCGCTGCATCGTCATCCCCGCCACGCAGAAGGTGTACCGCCAGTGCATCGAGGAGGGCCTGACCGACATCTTCCTCGACGCGAACTGCGCGGTCTCAACGCCCACGTGCGGCCCGTGCCTGGGTGGTCACATGGGCGTTTTGGCGGCGGGGGAGCGCGCCGTGACGACCACCAACCGCAACTTCGTGGGCCGCATGGGCCATCCCGACAGCGAGGTGTACCTGGCATCCCCGGCGGTCGCCGCTGCGAGCGCGGTGCTGGGGCATATCGGGCTGCCGGAGGATTTGGACTAGCAACGCGCCGCTCGCGACGCCCCGCCGGCGCATGCCGGGGGCGCCGCACGGCTCGGCGGAAAGGACTCTCATGCAATTCAAGGGAACCGTGCACCGCTACGGACGCGATGTGGACACCGACGTCATCATCCCGGCGCGCTATCTGAACACCTCCGACCCCGCCGAGCTGGCGAAGCACTGCATGGAGGATCTGGACGCGTCGTTCGTGGGCAAGGTCGCCTCCGGCGACATCATCGTGGCGGAGGAGAACTTCGGCTGCGGCTCGTCGCGCGAGCACGCGCCGATCGTCATCAAGGCGGCGGGCGTGGACGCGGTCATCGCGAAGAGCTTCGGGCGCATCTTCTACCGCAACTCCATCAACACCGGCCTGGCGATCCTCGAATGCCCCGAGGCGGTGGACGCCATCGGGGACGGGGATGTGGTGAGCATCGACGCCGACGCGGGCGTCATCACCGACGAGACGACGGGCGAGGTCTTCCATGCCGAGCCGTTCCCGCCGTTCATCCGCGAGATCATCGAGCAGGGCGGTTTGGTCAACCGCACGCGCGCGGTGCTGGCGGAGAAGGGGCGGTAGCGCCGCGAGGCGGGTCGAGCCGATCGGAAGGGACGTGCGATCATGACGGAATACAGCATCTGCCTGCTGCCGGGCGACGGCATCGGCCCCGAGATCATCGCCGAGGGCACCAAAGTGCTCGACGCGGTGGGCGGGAAATACGGCATGCGTTTCGCCTACACCGAGGCGCTTTTGGGCGGGGCGGCGATCGACGCGTGCGGCACGGCGCTGCCGCAGGCGACGCTCGCGGCGGCGCGGGCGTCCGACGCGGTGCTGCTCGCCGCGGTGGGCGGTCCCAAGTGGGACACGACGGATCCGTCCAAACCTCGTCCCGAGCAGGGGCTTTTGGGCATCCGCAAGGAGCTGGGGCTCTACACCAACCTGCGACCCGTGCAGATCTTCCCCGCTTTGGCGGGCGCTTCCACGCTCAAGCCGGAGGTCGTCGACGGCGTGGACATGATGATCGTGCGCGAGCTGACGGGCGGCTTGTATTTCGGCAAGCGCGAGCGGTTCTACGACGAGCCGGGGGCGGGCGCCGATGGCGGCGCGGGCCAGCGCGCCTACGACACCATGGAGTACCGCGAGTACGAGATCGAGCGCATCGCGCGCCAGGCGTTCGCGGCCGCGCGCAAGCGGCGCGGCAAGGTGACGAGCGTCGACAAGGCCAACGTGCTGGAGACGAGCCGTCTGTGGCGCGAGGTCGTCCACCGCGTCCACGAGGAGGAGTTCCCCGAGATCGAGTTGGAGGACCTGCTCGTGGACAACGCCGCGATGCAGCTCATCAACCGTCCCGCCGATTTCGACGTCGTGGTGACCGAGAACATGTTCGGCGACATCCTCTCCGACGAGGCGGCCCAGATCACCGGCTCGCTGGGGATGCTCGCGAGCGCGAGTTTGGGCGACGGCACGGCGCTCTACGAGCCGAGTCACGGCAGCGCCCCCGACATCGCGGGACGCGGCATCGCCAACCCGCTCGCGCAGATT
>ERZ1034920.1305-NODE-1305-length-16441-cov-17.766508_pt1 | contig 16441 bp, 9 predicted proteins | sample MGYA00520688_ERZ1034920 | MGnify/ENA primary metagenome ERZ1034920 (study PRJEB33766, sample SAMN09781785) | gut metagenome | biome: gut microbiome | host: Homo sapiens | place: Madagascar | study: EMG produced TPA metagenomics assembly of the PRJNA485056 data...
TTTAAATGAGTGTGGAATTTACTTCTGCACTGGAATTTACTTTTTCAAGTTAGCCGATAGAAAATACATTGATTTTTATAATGACAAAAGAATATCCCTATGTTACAATTTAGTCGAAGCATTATATTTCTGTAGAGCGTCACCACATAACACGTCAATAATTGGTGCATATCACTTTGAAGAGGGCAGACCACTTCGCATCATTCTACAAAGGACATGGAAATTTTCGATGCTTTAAGATACCAGTAAATAGCAGGAAAATAATATGTCAGGTGTAGAATAATGCCATATTTATATGTATGGGTACGTAGAATATATTCAGATTGTAGGCAAGTTACTATTCTCATTTGATATCATTTCCTGCTCACACAAGTGAATAGGAGGAGAAAATTGGGCGTAAAGGATTCAAAAGCCAAAGAGTATCTGTCGGACAATATCAGATTTAGTGAAATCTGCAACTACATGTTGTTTGGCGGTGACAAGATTATCAAACCACAGGATTTGAGGGAATGTGATTCCACAGAGGTATTATCCATATTTGGAATTGACAAGAAACAGATTGTCAGACAGAAATGGCGGGATTTACTTAAGAGTGTTTTAGTCAAATATACGGGAAACATGTATATTGTATTGATTGGTATAGAAGCACAGACTAATGTGCACTATGCTATGCCTGTAAAGACCATGATTTATGATGCTTTGAATTATGGTGACCAGGTCAATGGAGCGAAGAAGCGACATCAGAAGAACAAGGATTATAAATCATCAGAGGAATTTTTGTCAGGATTCACGTATGATGACAAATTGACTCCGGTTATAACCATAACATTATATCTTGGTACATCAAAGTGGGATGGACCAAGAAGTCTGATTGAAATGATGCCACAGATGGATGAGAGAATATTTCCACTTATAAACGATTATAAAATTAATCTGTTGAATCCACTTGAGCTGACAGATTTTTCGATGTTTGAGACTGGACTAAGACCATTATTTGAGGTGTTGAAAAATGCATCAGATGAAAGAAAACTAAATGCTTTAATCACGACAGATGACATTTTTAAAAAAGTCGATGTTGAGACAATAGCAGCAATGAATTTATTTGCAGGAACGGATATTGAGTATGAAGAAAAGGAAGAGGTGATTAATGTGTGTAAAGCATGGGAAGATCATAAAAAGCTTGGAATTCAGGAGGGAATGCATCAGGGAGAGACTAAGATGCTGTTTACTTTAGTAACAAAAGGCAAGCTCGATATTGATACTGCAGCAGAGGAAGCCGGTGTCAGTGTCGTTGAGTTTGAAAAATTAATGAGTGAAGCAGGTTATAAGGTGCCTGAGTCTGTGTAGCATCAGGCATGAATAATTTGTCAAAATGTAAATAGCAAAAATCCGCTAACCATTGTATTTGGTATAGCGGATTTTTTGTGTAGGAAAGTATCACATCCGACTGTTATTGTACTGCGCTATTGCATCGGCACCGCCTAACAGCTGTATTATAAGTATAGCCCCAATCCATGGAAACAATATCGTAAAAATTCCAAACCATGCGCCAAGTGAATCGCTGCTATAATCCCAGAAAGGCTTGTTCGGGTCATCAAGCCAGTATACATTTATGATAGTCCTAAGCTCAGAACGGGTGCTATGTCTGTTATCGCATGAAAAACGCTTGCGGTACTCCTTTCCGTCTACAGTATATGTGTATCTGGCAGCCCAGTAGCTGTAAGCGGATTGTGAATTATTGACAACGAGCCTCTTTGCATCTTCCTTCACAATCATGCCTCGCACCACATGTCCGCGCTCCTTTGCAAGTGCTATCTTGCGCTGTAAACCAATATTTAGTTTGCAGAAAAACTTAAAATCTATGATGTACAGTGGTATTAGTGAAAGCACACCCACATTTACCTGCCACGGGTAGCTTGCGATAGCTTTAAAAACTTCTGAAAAAGTGTTCATTGAAAATCCCCTTTCTTAATATGCTGCATTTGAATATATGGTATGTGAATATTATAGAAATAAGGAAGGGAATTGGCAATGGGAAATTATTTTTTATTTATATTGTCTTTGATTTTATCATCATCTTTTGTCATTTCAAGGTAAAACTCAGCTAGTTTCATAGCTCTTTCAAGTTGTCTGTTTTCATAACTGTCATTTAGTCGGTTAAAAGTCATTTGCAAAGGGTCGCAATTGGGATCATCCCCGAAAACAAGGTAATCGAGGGTGACGTCTGTGAATTTTGCTATATGAATAAGTAAGTCGAGATTTGGAACTCTTTTTCCTGACTCTATAAGGGCGAGATATGAAGAGGAAATATAGAGCATATCGGCAAAGTATGATTGTGTTTTATTCCTTTTTAATCTTAATTTTCGTATTCGTTCACCTAACTCCTGTGGGTTTAAAATAATGTTGTTCATGTAAAATCCTCCATAACAAATATGTTGCTATAAGTAAAAATTATTATGACTTATTGTATATGATATTAAAATTATTAACTTTCATTATGAAAAAAGACATTTTACAATGTGTAAAAAACGTGAGTCTAACAAATGATATTGAAAGTATTAACAAATAGTAAATAATATATTGACATATAGAAAAAATAGTGGCACAATGTAAGTAATAAGGACTATAAGGAGGTCAAAAGATGAAAAAAAGTATGTGGAAAAAGCTGATGTCCACAATACTGGCATTAGTCATGGTATTGGGATTATCAGGTACATTAGGTTTTCAGCATGTAGATGCGACTGAAAACTCAGGATTTACGTTTTTACCGGACAAAACAGAGGTTAAACGAGGCGATATTGTTACATATTCTATCGACTTAGCAAAGAATGCTAAGATTGCTGGAATTACAGCACAGTTTACATTTGATCCTGATGTACTTGAAGCATTAGGTGATGGTGTAGATGCAAAAGGTTATGTTAAAAATGCAGTTAAGAAGGGAAATGTAAGCGAGGGAACGTTTGGTGATTTTTATGTCAACACAGATGGAAGAATTGGTATTGTTGCCATTTTAAATGATAATGACAAAGATAAATTAGCAGATGGTAATGTTGCTAAGATTTCTTTTAAGGTAAAGGATACTGCAAAGGGTGACATTGGATTAAAGGTTAAAAATCTGGAGTTCTGTGATGTGAATTCAGAAGATATTCCAACATCAGAAATCAGTGTCACAAAAGATAATGATGCACAAATTAAGGTTGTAGTTCCGGCAACAGGTATCACAGTTGATAAAACTGCAACGACAATCGTGAAGGGTGCTACAGACAAACTTACAGCTACATTAGTTCCGGCAGATGCAAATGGAACAATCACATGGTCAACAAGTGATTCATCAGTAGCAACTGTTTCAAGTGATGGAACAGTAACAGCAGTTAAGAATGGTACAGCTACAGTAACAGCAAAATGCGGTGATTTATCTGCACAGACAAAAGTTACTGTTATTAATCCTTTAAAGGCAATTACAATTACAGGAACAACACATAGCATTAAAAAGGGACAGACAACACAGCTTGGACTTACATATGATCCGGCAGATACAACAGATAGTGTAGCTGCAACATGGACATCAAGCAATACATCTGTAGCAACAGTCAGCAAGACAGGTCTTGTAACAGCATTAAAGGACGGCTCAACAACCATTAAAGCAACAGTAGGAAATGTGAGCAGTACATATGATATTGCTGTAAAGGAAGTAAGGCTTACAGGAATTAAAATGGAAGAAAAGGCTCTTATTCATAAGGGCGACACAAAAGCTCTTACAGTAGAGTACACTCCGGCAGATACAACAGATGATAAGACTGTAGCATGGTCATCAAGTGATAGTACAGTAGCATCAGTTGACAACAATGGAATCGTAACAGCAGTTAAACCAGGTTCAGCAGTAATTACTGCAAAGGTAGGAAACTATCAGGCAACATGTGCAGTAACAGTTGATGCTCCTTTAAAAGAAATTGTGCCTGAAAAAGCTATAATTGATATGGTAAAGAAGCAGACAGCAAATATTGCGTACTCAGTAGTACCGGCTGATACAACAGACAGCAAAGATGTAACATATACATCTTCTGATGAAACAGTAGCTACAGTTAATTCAGATGGAAAGGTTACAGCAAAGAAAGCCGGACAGGCAACGGTTACCATAACCGGTGCAAATGGTATTAAAGCAACAGTAACAGTAAACGTAAGCGAGATTCCTGTAAATGAAGTAGTACTGAGTGCACAGGATGAAATCATTGAGGCTGGAGCAAAGAAAGCTATTACAGCTACACTTAAACCGGAAAACAATACAGATGATAATCAGGGTGTAACATGGACAACATCTGATGAAAAAATTGCAAAGGTAATTGTTGATAATGAAGATAGCCATAAAGCAACTATTGAAGGTGTTGCAGCTGGTTCGGCAGTTATCACAGCAACAGCAGCAAACGGAACAAAAGCTGAATGTACAGTAAAGGTTCCTAAGCATATTACAAGCATTACATTACCGGGGGCAGTTGAGCTTACCAGAGGTGCATCAACAACTCTTAATGTAACAATTGCACCGGCAGACACAGATGATGATACAGAAGTTACATGGAAGTCATCAGATAGTGATGTTGTAAAGGTAGATGAGAAAACAGGTATGGTTTATGCAGTAAAGGCAGGAAAGGCAGATGTTACAGCAACAACAAAGGCTGTAGATAATGCAACAGCTAAGCCATTTACAGCAACAACAACTGTAACTGTAAAAGAAAACAATATGACAGATGAAATCGGAAAGAAACTTGCATTTGATGAGTTTGATGATTTATTAATCGGTCAAAAAGATAATGCAAACAATTGCTTTAATCTTAGTGATTTAATCAAGGAAAACAATATCACAGATAATATTAATGTCGAGTTTGCATCAAGTGATAAGACAGTAGCAACAATTGATAATGATGGAAATGTGTTTGGTCTCAAAGCTGGAAAAACAACAATAACAGCAACTGTTATCGCAACAGCCGGAGATGGTTCTAAGAATGTTTATACAGCAGAAGGAGAACTTACAGTAAAGGCTATTCTACTTAATTCAATTGCATTTGATAAAGTAATCAAGGAAATGAAGCTGGGTGCTACAGATACACTTAGCATCATATATAATCCACAGAATACAACTGATGCAAAGGATGTAACATGGACAAGCTCAAATCCTAGTGTGATTTCAGTTGAGAATGGAAAATTAACAGCTAATGCTGTTGGTACAGCAGATATCACAGCAAAAGTTGGTGATAAGACAGTAACATGCACAATCACTGTTAAGGAAGAAAAGAAAGCTGAGCAGCCAAAGCCGGTTATCACAAATAAAAAATCAGACAATAAGCCGGCAGCAAAATCAGTTTCAAAAGCAAATGATACAAAGAAAGCAAAAACAGGAGACAATAATAATGTTGTTCTGTTCCTGGTAATGTTTGCAGCAGCAGTAGCAATGATTGGAGTAATTACAGGAAAATCATTAAGAAGAAATAGAAGATAGAAAATAGGTCAGAAATACAAGTATGAAGAAAATAATTAAAAAGGCCATATGTTTTATCTGTGCTATATTATTTTTTCAATCTGGGTCAATACCTACATATGCTGATGAGAGTGCCGCCCTTTATGTTCAGACAGCGGCGGCACTGTCTGATGGCATGATCAGGGTATCTGTTTATTTGAAAGATGCAGATAATCTGGCTGGTATTGACGCAGAGCTTTTTTTTGATTCAACAAAGGTTTCATTTGAGGGCAGCAGTCTGGGAAAAGCTTTTTCTAGTTCATATGCCGATATAAATTATGATAAGGATAATTCAAAAGTTCATTATGTAATGCTATATCCGGATGGAGTATCTGGTGATGGAATCATGATGACAGTAGATTTTAAATTGTTGGGCACAGATAAATCGTATCAGCCAGAGCTGAAGATTAACAGTTTGATTGATTCAAGCAATGAAATGAATGAAATTCTATATAGTATAAAATATCAGCAGTCAGATGGAAAATGGAGTGATAATACAGATCAAAGCGGCAATATTGCAGATAAAAAAATAATAGCAGATACTTTGAAAGAGTATGGTTCAAAAGAAGATAAAAAGACAGACGGAAAACCGTCTAAGGATACAGTGAGCGTTGATAGCAATAACAATCTAAATGGTTTAACGGCTGAATATGGTGATAGCCAGACCGATGTAGCAGAACAGCCAAGCGAGGTTGTGACAGACTCAGAGAATACAGAAGCCGTTGAGCAAAATACAACAGAGAGTAACACGGAAAGCAGTACAGAAGTGTTGGCATCTGATAAGAAAGCTGAAGAATCAAAGAAAACAAAAGATAAGTATGAAGATTATGCAGTGTATGTAATTACTGCGGTGCTTATTATATGTGTTATCGCTGCAGGCGTGATAGCAAAAATAAAGAATAGGATAATGAAATAAGAAAAAATACTATATGGAGAGTAAAGAATGAAAAATGCAAAAAAATATGGAGGAACTTTGCTTATGAAGAATAAGATACTGGCATTGGTTTTGGCTGGAACAATGCTGTTCGGACAAAATGTATATGCTACAGAGCTTGTGACACCAGAAAACAATGATGTTACAGAAAATGAGAACAATATAGTCCAAGATATTGATAAATCTGGTACAGAAGAAAGTGCGGAGCAAAATGAACTGTATTCAGATGCTACAAATGATAATACACAGATAGTCTATGTTGGAAATCCCATCATAATAGAATCAAAAATAAATTATGGAAGGGAACCGTATACGGCTTCTACATCGGATGAAAGTATTTGTACTGCTGAAATAAAGAATAGTTCTAATGACGATAGTTGGGCAACGAGATTTGTTCAAATAAATCCAATAAAATCCGGAAAGGTTACTTTATATGTAAAAGATGGTTCTGGAAATGTAAATTATGAGCAAGAGATTGAAATTAGGCAGAGTTTGCCTGAAGATGCAGTTCCATTTAAAGACGTTGCATTAAAGAGTTATTTATTGGAACAGAGTAATTTTAACGATGATGGATATGTTTCAAAAGAAGAGTTATCTCAAGTGACAGATATAATAATATATAGAAATAGTTATAGAATGAGTGACTATATAACAGACTTGGGAGGTCTTGAATATGCAAGTAATTTAAAAACGTTAATTCTTGATAATACTGCGGTAACCGATGTGACTCCATTAAGTGGTTTGACACAACTTGAACAATTAACTATAGAAAATACTGATATAACAGATATTTCAAGTTTAAACAATTTGGTTAATTTGAAACGGTTAGATCTTTCAGGCACTAATATTTCAGATATTTCAACTTTAGGAAACTTGAAGAATCTTGTTAGTTTATCTGTATATAATACTAGGGTTTCAGATTGCTCCGTCGTATCAAATATGAGCAAATTAAAGAATTTGTATATTAGTAATACCGATGTTTCAGATATTTCAGCAGTAGCAAACCTGAAGGACATTGTTCTGTTAGAAGCCAATAGTACTAAGATTTCAGATATTAGTGCATTAAGCAACCTTAAAAATCTTATGTATGTGTATTTGGATGATTGTTCCGAATTAAGTAGTATAAGTTTGCTGAACGATTTAACACAATTAAAAGTCCTAAGCATTTCTGGTACGAAGGTGTCAAATGCAGAAAAGCTGGATTTTATGTGTAGGAATATTGATAAGAACAGCTACAATAAAGGTGAAGCAATATCACTTCCAGGTATATATGGATGGGTATCAAATGATGATGAGTTTAACATTGTGGCAACTGGTGGAGATGTTGGTTCAATAAAAATAGAAAAGGATAATGACAATAATAGTTTTAGTGTAGTTGCAACAGATACCGGCAGAGTTGAGTTGACAGTCAATTTAAATGATGCATCAAAGAAAATAAATATTTTTATCGATGGAATTCCTGCGGAACAACCAGTAGGCGAGATGGATGGTACTACAATATCTGAAAGCGAAGTATATGAATGGGATTCTTATACTGAGGAGTATAATCAGATTTCATCAGCAATATTGACAAGCACTGGTGATTTGTGGCGGACATATCCTCAGAAAAAGAAAATGCAAAGTAATGTTAAGAAATACGTTAGTAAATGGATATATTCACAGGGACCGGCGGAAATTGTTGATTATAGACTGGATAATGATAATGTATTATGGTCCGGTGATACAAAAATACAGAAAAATATAAAAGACTTTGATGGACACTATGCTATAACTAAAGATAATACTCTTATAGATTTATTTCACGATAAAGGAGAAAATATTTCTGATGTTAAGGACTGGAGTGAAAGAAAAAAGTGGACACTTGTGCTAAAAAATGATGGTACACTTCTGGTTAGGGAAGAAGCAAAAAAGGATGCTAAACCAAATTCGTTTGAAACAATAGCAACAGGAGTAAAGGAACTTGTTGGAGAAGGGTATCTTACATCGAGTGGAGATTATATAAGAATATATTTCAACGATAATGGAGATAGAGAGTATTATACAATCGCACAAAATGTTGAAAGTGTTGATTCAAAGGCTAATTGCTTTTACGGAAAAGATGGAAATTGTTATTTAGATGCTTATCATACAGGTGATCATATTAATGCTGGTAAGAACAAAGTAAAACAGTGGCTATATTTGGGAAATGATGGAGCAACGTATTATTACTATGTTACAGATGATGGTAGATTGGAATGTATAACAAGAACTTATAACTTTGATAATAACAAATCTACATATGCTTCATATTCAATTATGGATAATATTGTGGGAATACAATATGATTCTTATAAGGTTAAAGCTGAATCGGCAGATAATATATATTATGAAATTAGTAAAGTTAATGCAACTAAGTTAGATAACAATAACATTGAAAGTTTTACATTAGATAATAATGAATATTCGTTGTTTGTAAAACAGGGACAAAGTTTTGGAAATATACAGAAAAATGGTGTTAATATATTGAATAATGTTAAGTATATATGGGCTAATTGTCTGGATGTATTTGCACTTAGAACGGATGGAACTATTTGGAAAGTTACTGATAAACCAGAATTGTATATTGATTTGAATGGAACAGATGTGAAACCTGGTGATGTTGATGGCGATTCAAATGTAACAACAAAGGACTTAATGATTGTCCTCTATGGAGTATCAGGACGTAATGAACTTACAGATGATCAGACAGCAGCCGCTGACATTGATGGAGATGGAAAGGTTACTGTATCAGATTTGACAAGAATTTTATATTACGTAAGTGGTAGAAATACTGAATTATAATTCAGAGAAAAATTGTATATATCGGATGGACAAAACAACAGCACGCGACAGAATATAGCGTGCTGTTGTTAATAGAGGAAAAATTTACATATTGAATTACGGATAGAAAAAATAATATTGACTAGTTGTAATTAAAATGCCATAATATAAGAAAAAGGTACTGTTAAATTATGATAAAAGAAAAAAGAGTAAATTATTGTTTAATTGCGATATGTGCATTATGTTTATGCCTATGGGGTGGCATATATGATTTTACAATTGCAATTTACGGATGCATTTTTTGCCTAGGAATTATTGCAGTTGTACGAAAAAAAGAAAGACTCTCAATACCGGTAAATATTACGAGTATTGGATTAATTATTATCTTGATATGTTCTATTATATCTAGTGTTGCAGCAAGAGATCATGGTATCGCAGTTATAGGAATATTGAGAATTGTAGTTTTTATAGTGTTTTGGATTTTATGGTGCAATATAGCAGAACAAAAAAGAGATATTATATGGAATGTTTTACCGGAATTATTGGCAGGAATTACGTTAGTATCAATTGTATTATATTTCATTCCACAACTTAGAGAGTATCTATACAGTGCAAAGCGTTTGGGAGGAGTACTTCAGTATTCTAATACATTCGCGTTATTATTGTTGGCATCATTTATTTGCTTAATGTATCGTGAGAAAAAGAGCAAATCTGCATATGTGGTAGGAAGCATATTGATACTTGGAATAATACTGTGTGGAAGCAGAACAGTATTTGTGCTTTTGATAGGTGTTATACTTTTCTTTATTGTAAAGAAAAAGCTATCTCTTAAATATTTCGGAATAGTGATCAGTGGATTAGTGATATTACTATTTATATTGCAATTATTAATGAAACTCGATATTCAACGCCTTTTAAAAATCACACTGAATTCAAGCACATTGAATGGTAGGTTTTTGTATTGGTTCGATGGCATTAGAGTGTTGATGAAAAATCCATTAGGACTCGGATACATGGGGTATTATTTTAAGCAGCCGCAGTTTCAGACTGGAAATTATGCCACTAAATATGTACATAATGATTTCTTACAAATGGGGTTGGATAATGGAATTATTGCGATGATAGCATTTATTGTTATTGTTGGATATTGCATTGTTTCTAAGAGGACTAATGATAGAAATAGGTTAATACTTATTATGTTGTCAGTACATGCATTTATGGACTTTGATCTTCAATATGGATTTATGTTTTGTTTATTACTGATGACTATGGATACTGGGTCTGATAATGATCTAAAATTAAAAAAGAAATGTGCATACATAATTCACGGTGCATTGCTGATGATTGGATTATATTTTGTAGTTGCGTTAGGTTTTGAATATATTGGAAATATGAAAGCTGCATTGGGTTTATATCCGCTTAATACATTTGCATTACAGGATCAAATAAACACGGAGGCGAGTAAGGAAAAGGCAGAGCAATTAATAAATAATAATGGTATGTTACCATCTGCATATGAAAGCCTGATAAGTATTGAAGTTGATGAATGGGAATATGCAGAGGCGTTAGCACAAATTGATGAAATGTTAAATTGTGCAGGATATGATAGCTTTTATTATAATCAGGCGGCATTTTATTATAGTAAATGCTTGGATGAAGCAGTGCGAAGTGAAGATATGGAGACTACTAAGAGAATATTGAACAAGATCAAAGGATTACCTCAACTGATAGAAGAACGAGAATCTAAAGCTTCTAAATTTGCATATCGTATCAATGATAAGCCAAAGATTGAATTGACTGACGATATACAAAATTATATAGAAAAAATGTCAGAAATTAAATTTACTGATTAAATCATTAAGCGAAATTGGAGGTAAAAAGCTTATGAAAAAACGAATTGTGGCGATGGTATTGGCTGGAACTATGGTTTTTAGTCAGAATGTTTATGCAACGGAGTTGCCGGATGGTGCTGGTCAGACAATGACTGAACAAATAGAAACCGAGCAGCAGGATACGAATGCTGTGGAAACGGAACATGTTCAATCAGAACAACAGGACTCGGAAATACTAAATGATGATACATCAGTGGATACAGGAATGGATTCATCAGATGCTGAGATTAATGATGTTGATAACAGCGCAGAAGCGAAGAATGAAGAAAGTTATTGGGAAGAAATACAGCAGTATGCCAGTGATGACGATGATTCAGGTGTGTTTGATGAGGAATTATACAAATCAAATCTAAATGCTAGGAAAAGAACTCTTTATGTTGGAAATCCGATCTATACATATTTCTATAATGGTGATGATTCAGATGGCTATGATATTACGGTATCAGATAAGAGTATATGTAATGTAACTATAGACTCACAGTCTGGTGATTATGTAATTATAAGATTGGAACCATTAAAACCAGGTACTATATCATTTAGTGTAAAGGATTCTAGTGGGAAAGAGGGATATAATTGTGATGTTACAGTCTTAGATAATTTGCCGGAGGATGCTGTACCGATTAAGAGTATTGAGCTTAGAAGTTGGTTTTTTGCAAGGACATATTATGGACAGGATGGATATATATCAAAGGATGAGATTAGCCATCTATGTTTTTTTTCAGATTGGGCGGGAAGTGTGACAGATATTAGCGGATTAGAGTATGCGACCGGATTAAAAACCATAGATCTTAGCTATACTGGAGTTAAAGATGTTTCCCCAATAATGAAATTGAATAATCTTGAGAATTTGAATATTGGCGGAATGGAAATGGATGATTATTCATGGCTTAGTAATCTTACCAAGATGAAGCAATTGTATATTTGGGGTACAAAGATACAGGATTTTCAATTTTTAAATAATATGCCGGAGTTGGAGGAACTTAGTGTTGCAAAAACTGCGATAACTAATTTAGACTTTCTTAAATATTGTAAAAACTTGAAATCACTTAATATATCAAAAACTGCAATAACTAATTTAGACTCTCTTAAATATTGTAAAAACTTGAAATCACTTGATATATCAGATACTGCAATAACTAATTTAGAATTTCTTAAATATTGTAAAAACTTGGAATCACTTGATATATCAAATACAGATGTATCTGATTTGGATGCAATTAGCGAATGTATAAATATAAGCAGTCTGGACATTAGCGGATGTAAGAATATACATAATTTTAAACCATTATATAATTTGACTAACTTATATGATTTTGAGAGTTCGGATTCTCAAATCTCTGATAATGATAAATTAGAGATCATAAGGAGTTCTATTGAGAAGAAAGATTATTTGAAGGGAGACAGTATAAGAATTCCATCATCTTATAATATTTTATACTATGATCATTTGCATATTGATGTTACTGGAGGGGATAAAGGGTCTATAGCAATAACAAAAAATGATTCGTATAGGGATGAAGTAGTGGCAAAAGATAAGGGAAATGTTGAATTAACCATGTCATTGGGAAATGCCAGTGTGAAAACTTCTATAAGTATTAAGGATGTGGATGAAAATCCGGAAACAGGTGATAATAATAATAAAGAGATAATGGATCGCAATACTGTGGATGGAATTTCAGATACTATATTAATTAATAATGGTGATTTATGGAGAGTGTACCCGGAAACAAAAAAGATTCGCAGTAATGTAAGAAAATATGTTAGTAAGTGGATTTATACAATAGATGAGGATAGTTCAGAGGTTGTGGACTACAGTTTGGATAATAATGATGATTTATGGTCAGGTAATAAAAAAATACAGAGCAATATAAAGGATGTAGATGGTCATTATGCTATTACAAATGATAATGAGCTTATTAATTTATTCAATGATAATGATACTGTGATAAAAGGGGTTAAGGATTGGACAGAGGAAGATGCTTATACAATAATTTATAAGGAAGATGGAAGCTTATGGTGGAGAGAGGAGGTTGGCAAAAACAGAAAGCCGGCAGATTGGAAAAAAATAGATGATCATGTTGTACAATATGGTAGATATAGGTATCTTACACAATCAGGAGATTTGAAATATCTATCTATTGATGAGGATAATGGTGATTATTATTGCACTATAGAAGCATCGAATGTAGCTATGGTAAATTTTGATGAAGATTTTTATTATGGGAATGACGGAAATTGTTATTTAGGTATAGATTTATCTATAAATATAGGAAATTTAAAAATAAAAAAATGGCACCATTATAATGGCGGAGTTTGTATATTAACTGAAGATAACAAGCTATATATATTTAATCGAGAAACTGGAAATAAGCAATTAATATCTGATGGTATTATAGACTTAGGAGATAATATATGTAAGGATGAAAATGGATGGTCGGTTCAAAAAGTCTGGGTTAAGGATAGTCAAGGCACATACTATTACATAGATGAAGGAGTTCTTTCTAAAACAGATGATTTCAATAATAGTAGTGATGGAAACTATACAAGAAATGGTGTAGTATTATTGACAAATGTAAAATATACATGGTCATCTTCAATGAAAGCGTATGCACTTCGTACAGATGGAACTGTATGGGATGTTACTGATGTACCTAAGATGCTTTTAGACTTAGGGCAGAGCACTGTTGAGCCGGGTGATGTGGATGGTGATTCAAAAGTAACAACAAGAGATTTGATGATAGTGTTATATGGAGTTTCCGGTAGAAATACATTGACTGATGAACAGGTACAGGCAGCTGATATAGATGGTGATGGAAAGGTATCAGTATCAGATCTTACCAGAATACTGTATTATGTAAGTGGAAGAAATACAACCCTGTAATTTAATAGTAGAATTTGAAAAGTGGGACAAGCTGTATTAGCAGTATGTCCTACTTTTATATTTGCGCATTTTGGGTATCAGTTCCGATTTTGGCATGATTGGGGAACAGATATGGGAGCCCAAAGCTGTAAATAGCTGCTTAATTAGCAGATGCTTGTTAAATAAAAATTGACTGACAGTAAAAATAGTGGCATAATTTAAGAAAAAGATGCTAAGGAGGGTCTTTGATATGAAAAACAATATAAGCAAGCTGTCTGCATTGGCTTTGGCATGCACGATTGCATTTTCTGGTATAAATATTATGCCGGTTTATGCAAATGAAGAGACAAGCGTTCCGGTTATTGATGATATATCAATAGACAAACAAGGTCATACGGTTGATGTGTATTATGATTATTATGGAAAGTATGCAGATAATCCGCAGGATATTTTTACTATATCAGTAAAAGCTCATGATGATGGTCAAATCAAAAAAGTTGAAGTAGAAGTAACATCACCGGGTGATGAAAATATTGAAGATAGTGAACATGCATATTCTGGAAAAATGTTAAATAAAACGGATATTGACCTTAAGTGGAATGAAAATACACAAAGCTATCAAGGCATTGTTCGTGGATTGTATTCATATAGACCATCTATTCATAATGCATTCATTTCAGCTGTGACAGTAACAGATAATTATGGAAATGAAACAAATGCAACAAAAAATCAGTTATATGATATAGACAAAGATGCTAATGTGATACACTACACCCCAAAGTATTGGGTAAAACTGGATATGTATCATCATGTTTCTTTAAAAGAATGGAATGAGATTACAGGAACATGGGATTATAGAGGTTGTTATTTGAAAGATGGTACTACAATTAAAGACATCAATAATATGTTTAAGCCTGAAAATAAAATTACTGATTTAGGGTTTAAAGGCTGGCAGTATATACATGGTTATTTAGAAGACGATTATCCTATTAGGTGTGGATTTAGTTTGATTGCTCAGTATGATAAAGCAATAGTGGAATTTGATACATTGTCTACGAAAAATGGAACTTATAAAAAAAATTATATCAAATCGCAATATATAAATGAAACGAATGAGATAAAGTTTCCAAAGATTGCAGGATTTTCAGATAATTACTGGCAGGAAGATGAGCTGGCTCCGGATGATGTAGGTATTCGTTATGTTTTATCAACTGATAAGGAGCTGAATTTATCTGATGATCAGATTAGCTCGTATATTGATTTGATTAATAAAAGTAATTCGGGAGATACACTAACAATTGAAATGGGAGATGCTATGTTTGCACCTCGTCAGCTTCTGGATGCTATAAGAGAAAAAAATATTACTTTGAGCTTTGACATGAATGGAGCAAAGTGGACTATAAATGGTAAACAGTTATCATCAAATTTTGCTTCACATGATACAAATATGAGTATTGTAAAATCATCTTGCAAAAATGAGACCACTCAAATTGCTGATTTGCTTGGGAACTATTCGTCAGAGAAAATTGAGTTTGGCGAGGATGATGCTTTTGATATAGGAGCACAACTTACAATTTCATCGAATGAAGCAGAAAATAAAAATAAGCTTGTTATATTGAACAAAAATGGTGACGATTTAAATTTGGTGGAGTCGAGAATCTTAAATTCAACAGAGTATACACTAAATAAAAGTAATGCAGGGATTCTATATTCTGTATATGGAGAGAATGGTGACTGTTCAGGAGATGACAAGATTGATATTAAGGATGCATTAAAAGCATTAAATCATGTGAGTGGTCGTACTGAAATGAACATTGTACAGCAAGGATTTGCTGATGTTGATATGAACAATAAAGTTAACTTACAGGATCTTACAAGAATTATTCATTTTGTAAGTGGAAGAACTGCAGTATTGTATGAAGAAAAGAATGAAGATGGTTCATATGATGGTGGCGGTTCCGGTCAGGGCGGCTCAATTTCAAGTGATTATAAGCCGGGGAGTGGAAAAAATCCGGCAGAAATAACAGATGTAAATGGTACAGAGCTTGTTGATTATGCCAAAAAATTTGTAGGAAATCCATACGTATGGGGTGGAAATAGTTTGACTAACGGATGTGATTCATCAGGTTTTGTACATGAGGTTTTTAGTCATTTTGGAATAAGTACTCCAAGGTATTCGCAGGCATTTAAGTCAGTGGGACAATCGGTGTCATTTGATTGTATTAAGCCTGGAGATGTGGTGGTTTATCCGGGACATGTGGCTATTTATGCAGGTGATGGAAAGATAGTTGAGGCTCAATCTACTAAGGCGGGAATCACAAATAACAGGAATGTGCAATGTCATACAATTTTGGCAATCAGAAGGCTGTTGTAGAATAAATTTTATGAAGAAGAAAGAGGCAGATGCATATGAGAAAAGTGTTACTAAATGTTGTGCTTTGTTTAAG
>ERZ1034920.1307-NODE-1307-length-16426-cov-5.596604_pt1 | contig 16426 bp, 13 predicted proteins | sample MGYA00520688_ERZ1034920 | MGnify/ENA primary metagenome ERZ1034920 (study PRJEB33766, sample SAMN09781785) | gut metagenome | biome: gut microbiome | host: Homo sapiens | place: Madagascar | study: EMG produced TPA metagenomics assembly of the PRJNA485056 data...
CCTTCTGTCACATTATCCAAATGTGACAGAAGGTACGTCCCCCGTCACATCGACGCTTGCCGCCGGCGCGCACCATCCACGTCTCGCCGCCCGACCGAGGCGGCATCGCCACCCGATTCTTTTCTGTTCATGGTCCGCGCGAGGTAGGCAGAATCGAGGCGGCGCGCTACTATGCAAGGTCGTCATCGACGCATCATCATTCGAACAGAAAGGGTTTCGCATGTCTGCAATTCGCATCGGCATCTTGGGCTACGGCAACATCGGGCGCGGCGTGGAGCTGGCCGTCCGCCAAAATCCGGACACGGAGCTCGCCGCGGTGTTCACGCGCCGCGACCCCTCCTCGGTGACCATCGCCACCAAGGGCGTGCCGGTTCGCAATGCAAGCGAGCTTGAGACGGGCGCCGCCGACGACATCGACGTGCTGATCCTGTGCGGCGGCAGCGCGACCGACCTGCCCGAGCAGACCCCGCGCTACGCCAGGTTCTGCAACGTCGTGGACAGCTTCGACACCCACCACAACATCCCGCAGCACTTCGCCGCCGTCGACGCGGCCGCCAAGGAAGGCGGCCATGTGGGCCTGATCTCGTGCGGCTGGGATCCCGGCCTGTTCTCGCTGGAGCGCCTGTTCGGCAACGTGATCCTGCCCGAGGGCAGCGACTACACCTTCTGGGGCCGCGGCGTGAGCCAGGGCCACTCCGACGCCATCCGCCGCATCCCCGGCGTGGCCGACGCCAAGCAGTACACGGTTCCCGTCGAGGCCGCCCTCGAGGCGGTGCGCGCCGGCGAGAACCCCGAGCTCACCACGCGCCAGAAGCACACGCGCGAGTGCTTCGTCGTGCTGGAGGAGGGCGCCTGCGCCGCCGAGGTCGAGCGTCAGATCAAGGAGATGCCCAACTACTTCGACGAGTACGACGTCACCGTCAACTTCATCAGCCAGGAGGAGCTCGACCGCGAGCACACCGAGATGCCCCACGGCGGCTTCGTGCTGCGCAGCGGCAAGACCGCCGGCGACCACCAGTGCGTGATCGAGTACTCGCTGAAGCTGGGCTCCAACCCCGAGTTCACCGCCAACGCGCTCGTCGCCTATGCCCGCGCCGTCCATCGCCTCTCGCAGGAGGGCGCAACCGGCGCCAAGACCGTCTTCGACATCGCCCCGGCCTACCTGTCCCCGCTCACCGGCGAGGAGCTGCGCGCGACGCTGCTGTAAACCGCTAAGCGAAATCCGTAATAACGAAAAGGCTCCGTTCAAGCGCGAACGGAGCCTTTTTCATGCGGGAGAGGCCGCGGTCCAGGTCGAGTCCCGCTACAGCTTCTCGATCTTGATGGCGCAGACCTTGTACTCGGGGGCTTTGGAGACGCGGTCCAGCGCGGCGTGGGTGAGCCAGTTGGCGTTGCCGTCCTGGAAGTGGAACGGCATCCACGTCTCGCCCGGGTTGGTCTTGCCCGACACACGGGCGCGCGTCTCGACGGTGCCGCGGCGCGACGACACGCGGATGCGCTCGCCGTCGGCGATGCCCAGCACGCCGGCGTCGGAGGTGTTGATCTCGATGAACGAGCTCCCCTCGATCTCGGAGGTCGCGGCGGTGCGGCCCGTCATGGCGCAGGCGTTGTACTGGTAGAGGACGCGCCCCGTCATCAGCACGAACGGATACTCGTCGTCCGGCAGCTCCGCCGAATGGATGAAGTCCGGCGTCGAGAAGGCGCCGACCGTGCCCGAAAACGAGCTGATGTGCATGATCGGCGTGCCGGGATGGCGCGCGTCGGGGCACGGCCACTGCAGCCCCCGATCGTACGCCTCGCCGTCGAGGCGCGCGTGGCTGATGCCGCCGTAGGTGGGGGTGAGCGAGGCCATCTCGTCCATGATCTGGGCGGCGGTCAGCTTCGGCTGCGCGTATCCCATGCGGTTCATGACCTCGGTGAAGATGTCGGTGTCCAGGCGCGAGCCTTGCGGCCCCTCCACCGCGCGGCGCACGCGCTGGACGCGGCGCTCGGTGTTGGTGAACGTGCCCTCCTTCTCGGCGTAGCAGCGACCCGGCAGCACGACGTCGGCAAGCTTGGCCGTCTCGGTGAGGAACAGGTCCTGCACCACGAAGAAATCGAGCGCCGCAAGCGATTTGAGCACATGGCTGGTGTCGGGATCGGTGCGCACGGGGTCCTCGCCGAACAGGTAGAGGCCCTTGATGCCGCCCGTCAGCATCGCCGGGAAGCACTCGGTCGCCTTGGTGCCCGCCCAATCGGGCAGCTCCACGCCCCATGCCTCCTCGAACTTGGCGCGCACGGCGGGGTCCCACACCTTCTGGTAGCCGGGGTAGTCGTCGGGGCCTGCCCCCATGTCGCAGGCGCCCTGGACGTTGTTCTGGCCGCGCAGCGGGTTCATGCCCGCGCCCGGCTTGCCCAGGTTGCCCGTCACCATCGCGATGTTGGACAGCGCCATCACGCCGTCGGTGCCGGTGGTGTGCTCGGTCACGCCCAGGCAGTACAGGATCGCGGCGCTGCGGGCCGTGCCGTACATCTTGACGGCGGACACCAGGTCCTGCACCGAGATGCCGCAGGTGCGCGCCACGTAATCGGCCGTGAACTCCTCCACCTGGGCCTGCATGATGCGGAAGCCCTCGGTGCGCTCGTTCACGAAGTCCTCGTCCGCGAGGCCGAGGGAGATGAGCAGGTTCACCATGCCGTTGGCGAGCGCCACGTTGGTGCCGGGGCGCACGCGCAGATGGATGTCCGCCTTCTCCGCGAGCCCGATGCGGCGGGGATCCACCACGATCAGACGGCAGCCGCGCTCGACCGCCTGGCGGATGCGCATGCCGATGACCGGATGCGCCTCCTCGGGATTGGAGCCAACCAGCATGATGACGTCGGCGTGCTCGACGATGTCATCGATGGAGTTGGTCATCGCGCCTGAACCGAGCATCGTCGCCAGACCGGCGACGCTGGGGCTGTGTCAAACGCGGGCGCAGCTGTCGATGTTGTTCGACCGCAGCGCCGTCCTCGCCATCTTCTCGAACAGGTACACATCCTCGTTGGTCGATCGGGAGCACGCGAACGCGGCGATCGAGCGGCCGCCGTGCTCGTCGCGCAGCTGGGAGAACCGGGTCGCCACCAGATCGAGCGCCTCATCCCAGGTGGCGGGTTCGAGCTCGCCGGTCGCGCGGTTGCGGATGAGCGGCGAGGTGAGGCGGTCGGGCGAGCCGACGAAATCGAAGCTGGCCGAGCGGCCCTTGACGCACAGAAGCGAGCGGTTCGACGCGCCCTGGGCGCCGCGCGCGCCCACGATGCGCCCGCCGCGCACCTCCAGCTCGAGCTGGCAGCCCACGCCGCAATGCGGGCAGGTCGTGCGCACGAAGCGCGGGGCGGCCTGCTCGATCGGCGCGGCGTCCGCGTCGGCGGCATCGAAGCCCGCCTCGTCGGCGGAACGCGCCGCCGCATTCCGGCTCCGCTTCAGGGACAGCGCCCCCGTGGGGCATGCCTGGGCGCAGTTGCCGCACGACTCGCAATCGGTCGCGCGCCAGTCCGGCCCGAACGGCGCGTCGATGAGCACGTGCGACCCGCGCATGCGCGATTGCAGGCTGTGGTTGCGTGCGGCGGCGTTGCAGGCGCCGACGCAGCGCTGGCACTCGATGCACAGGTTGGGATCGTACGACAGGAAGGGGTTGCCCTCCACCGTCGGCAGCTCGTCCGCCCCGTCGACCGCCGCGGGAGGCTCCACCCCCAGCTCGGCGCAGAGCCGCGCGAGCTCGTTGGCCCCCTCCCCCGTCTCGCGCGCCGCGGCGGCCAGCGCCGCGCCCTTGCTCGAGAGGATCAGCTCCAATGCGAGCTTGCGGTAGGCGGCGAGCTTGGGAGAATCGGTCGTGATCTCCATGCCGTCGCGCACCGGTGTGGCGCAGGCGGGCACGGGATGCGGCTCGCCCTCGACTTCGACCACGCAAACGCGGCATGACGCCACGCCGCTGCGCTCGCGCAGGTAGCACAGCGTGGGAATATGCACGCCCACCTTGCGGGCGGCCTCCAGAATGGTCTCGCCCCCGCGGGCGATGACGGGCTCTCCGTTGATGATGATGTTATTCATACTGCTGCCTGCCCCCTTCCGTGGCGCCGGCGCCGAAGTGGTCGCAGCGCAGGCAGCGCCCGCACTCCTGCCGGACCTCCTCGAGGCTCATGCCGCATTCGACGTCCTCGAAATCGCCGCGGCGCTCGCGCGCCGGACGCTCGATCAGCTCCACGCGGCCGTAGGGCACACGATCGTTGGGACGCGGATCGGGAGCCTCCGCCTCGCAGGCGATCTTGTGGTTGTAGCCCAGGTACGTATCGATGTTACGCGCCGCCACCTTGCCCGCAGCGATCGCCTTGATCACGGTCGCGGGCCCGGTTTGGCAGTCGCCCCCCACGAACACGTTGCCCGGCCCGTCGGCGGCGTGCAAGTGCTCGTCGACGTCGAAGCGCCCCCAGGTGGTGGCCATGCCGCATTCCTCGAACGGCGCGGCGTCGATGTCCTGCCCGACGGCGATCAGCACCACGTCGGCGGGCATGCGCACGGGCGGCTTGTCCGCCGCGACCGGAGCGGGGCGCCCGCGCTTGACCGGGCCGATGTGCTGCGGCTGGCAGATGAGCGCGCGGCAGTAGCCCAGGTCGTCGACTTCGATGGAGGACGGCGCCATGAGCACCATCATCTCCACGCCCTCGGCGATGGCGGCCTCCACCTCGGTCGGCAGCGCCGTCATGTCCTCCTTGCGGCGGCGGTACGCCACCGACACCGACTTCGCGCCCGCCCTCACCGCGGTGCGCGCGCAGTCCATGGCGACGTTGCCGCCGCCCACGACCACGACGTCCTTGCCGGTGAAATCGGGGTAATCGCCGTCGCCGATGCGGCCGAGCATGTCGACCGCCGACATCACGCCCTCGGCATCGGAGCCGGGCATGTCGAGCGTCTTGCCCTTCTGCGCGCCGATCGCCACGTACACCGCATGGTAGGTGTCGGCGATCTCGCGCATGCGCACGGCGTCGACGCGCTCGCCGCAGCGGATCGTGATCGTCCCGGCGCCCAGGATACCGCGGATGTCCTCGTCGAGGCGCTCGCGCGGGAAGCGGTAGGCGGGGATGCCGTAGCGCATCATGCCGCCCAGCTGGTCGCGCGCCTCGAACACGGTCACGCGATGGCCCATGAGCGCGAGGAAGTACGCGCAGGTGAGGCCGCTGGGGCCGCCGCCGATGATGGCGACCGTGCGCGCCGTGTCCACGCTGCGCGGCGGCGTCGCCACCGTGTCGGCGGGCGCGGCGTCGACCGCGAAGCGCTTGATGCCGCGGATGTTGACGGGCGCGTCGATCAGGGTGCGCCGGCAGCGCTCCTCGCAGGGGTGCTCGCACACGAACGCGCAGGCCGTGGGGAACGGGTTGTCCTTGCGCACCATGTTGACGGCGTCGGCGTAGCGACCCTCCGCCACCAGCGCGATGTAGCCGGGGGCGTCGACGTGGGCGGGGCACATCGTCTCGCACGGGACCGACTGCCCGACGCCGTCCGCGCAGCGACGCTGCTCGATATGGGCGGCGAACTCGTCGGCGAACTGGTCGAGCGCGTCCAGGAACGCTGCGGCGGCCTCGTAGCCGATGGCGCAGTCGGAGGTGTCGCGGATCATCTCGGCGAGCGCGCGGCAGCGCTCGAGCGCGTCCCCGCCCGCCTCGCAGACCGCGATCTCGTCCGCCATCGCGGCCAACCGCGGCAGCCCGTCGCGGCACGGAACGCACTTTCCGCAGGTCTGGGCGGCTCCGGCATGCAGAAGCGCCGCCTGGGCGACGACGGGGCAGATGCCCGGCGGCATCGCCTCGACGCGGCGGGCGAAACGCTCGACCGTCGAGCCCAAACGCGCATCGGCGGCGGAACGCGGCTTGATCGAGAGCAGCGACACGGGCCCATCCCCCTTCGTATCCGCCCGCCGCGCGCAGCCGATCCGGCGTTTTCCGGCGCGCCCCGGACGTCAAGAGACAATAGATAAATAGATTGTACCGAACCGCATCACGTCGCGCCGCGGCGCTTCGGTATAATGCCCAAAGAAGTGCCGAACGCGCCCGATGCGCCGCCGTCGGCGACCATATGGCGGGCATGCGGCTCGCTCCGCCGTCGAGCGCGGGGCGATCGAGCGCCCGTCCCGAACATGCGGTGGCCCACGACGCCCGCGTCGTTCGGACGGACGGCAGGCACGTCGCGCTCCGCCGACCGGGCGCACGGCGACCCCACTGCGAAGGAAGGCCCATGGCAACACCCCGCCTGACAGACGAGCTCCGCTGGTCGACGCTCGGCACCTGGCCGTTCTGGCGCAACCTCACGGTGTATTTCTGCGCGTTCAGCCTGGTGGGCCATTGGCTCGAGATCGTCTACTGCACGTTCATGGACCTGTTCGGGATCGTGGACGAGGATTCGCTGGTGTGGGACGATCCCTTCTACCCGTTCCTCGTGTACGGCGTGGGCTGCGTCGTGTGCGCCGTCGCGCTGCTGCCGCTCAAGGACCGGCTTCTGCGGCGCTGCTCGACCCGCACGCGCGCCATCGTCTCGTTCTTCGTCATCACCGTCCTGGTGTGCATGGTGATGGAGCTGGGAATGGGGCTGATCCTCAACCAGCCCGACGCGACGGGCGAATACCCCCTGTGGGACAACTCCGAGCTGCCGCTCAACATACTCGGCCAGGCGTGGCTGGTGAACGACCTGGTGCTGGGGGTCGTGGCGATGCTCTACACGTGGTTCGTCTACCCCTGGTGCGAGAAGATGCTCGCGCACGTGCCGGCGCGCGCGATGAACGTCATCGCGATCGTCGTCGTCGTGGGGTTCATCGTGCTGTGCGTCGTTAAGTTCTCCTAGCGGCGCGAATGCGAGGCTGACGAGCGCCCGGGGTCGGCTGCGCATGGGCTCCGTGACGCGACGCTACGCTGCTCGGCCTTCGGCCTCGTGCGCTTCGCTGCTGCAATCAGATGAAATGATAGGCAGTGTGCAGACGGTCGCTGTGCCCATGCGCAGCCGACCCCGGACGCGTGCACGTTGCTTCGGCCTGCTTGGTTTCGTACGTGGCCGCCCGCATCGCTCCGAATGCGGATTACAGGATCTCCGTGATCGCCTTCAGCAGTTCGTCGTAGTCCTCGAAGGCGGGGATGTCGGGGTTGGCTTCTTTGATCGCGTCGGTGCTGCGGAAGAGGAAGCCGGCTTTGCCGGCGCGGATCATGCCGAGGTCGTTGTGGCTGTCGCCGGCGGCGATGGTGTTAAAGCCGCAGCTCTGCAGCGCGCGGACGGTGGTGAGCTTGGATTGCTCGCAGCGCATCGTGTAGCCGGTCACGCGGCCGCCCGCGTCGGCGTGCAGGGTGTTGCAAAACAGCGTCGGCCAGCCGAGCTTGCGCATGAGCGGACGCGCGAACTGCTCGAACGTGTCGCTGATGATGACGACCTGGGTGCGCTCGCGCAGCGCGTCGAGGAATTCGCGGGCGCCGGGCAGCGGGTCGATGGTCTCGATGACGTCCTGGATTTGGGGCAGGCCCAGCCCGTGCTCGTCGAGGATGGCCAGGCGGAACGCCATGAGCTTGTCGTAGTCGGGCTCGTCGCGCGTGGTGCGTTTGAGCTCGGGGATGCCGGTGGCTTCGGCGAACGCGATCCAGATCTCAGGGACCAACACGCCTTCCAGGTCGAGGCACACCAGGTTCATAGGGCTTCCTTTCGTCCGCGCGGCTCATCGCGCGCCATCATCGGTTCGGGACGCGCCTATTGTGACAGGTCAATGTTTCCGGAAGGCAAGGTAAATGTTAAGTCGTCCCGATTTCCCGTCCGAGCGGAACCGGGCGGCCTCGTCCGCCCGGCCGCGGACGGCGGCGGCGAGCTCGTCGGCCTGCGTGTCGTCGAAGCTGTGGCAGTAACGCCAAAGATCGCCGGCGTCCTGCCAGCCGAGGAAGCGGTCGCCGGGCTCGAGTTCGGACGCGAGGTCGATATCGCACGCTTGCGCCTCCGATGCCAGGGCGGCGAGAGCTGCCGGATGCGAGCGCTCCGCCCTGCGCGCGAGGCGTTCGTCCTCGAGGAAGCACCACAGCGACACGATCGCGACGCCGCCGGGGCGGACCAGGTCGAGAAGCTCCGCCAGCGCGCGCTCGCGAAGGGCGCGCGAGGGGATGTGGTGGAGGAAGCCGAACGACACGGCGACATCCGCGACGGGAAGCTCCTCGCGCCATGCGCACCCCGCCGCCAGGGACTCGAGCGCGTCGAAGCGCTTGAACGTCGCCCCGGGAACGTGCGCGCCGGCCATCAGCTCGTCGCAGTCGTCGACCGCCGTCGCACGCACATCCACGTCGGGAAGCTCGTCGGCCAGAAACGCCTCGAAGCGGCCGTTGCCGCAGGCCACGTCGATAAGCTCGAGCTTTCGCCCACCCGCGCCGTCGTCTCGGCTCGCCTCCCGCAAAAGCGGCAGGCACGCGCGCCACCCTTCCCACGGCGCTTGGCGCGTGTTGGAGAACGACGGCGCGCAACGACGGTAGAAGTCGTCGTTGAGCCGTCTGAGCATATCGACGGTGCGGGGATCCATGCGGCTTCGGGGCTCCTTTCCCGATGCATTCTACCCTTTCAGAAGCGCGACGAGCGGCTCGAGGTGGGAACGGTCGCAGCCGTCCATGCCCGCGCGCATGCCGGCGAGCGCCTCGGCATCGCGTTGCGAGCCCTTCTTCGCCTCGGTCTCGAGCATCTTAAAGTACATGCGCATCGCGATCTTGTCGCCGAAGCCGAGCTTCTCGAAATGGAAGTTCCCCTGACAGTAGCACCAAGGCAGGTCGGGGAAGTCCTCTTTGGGGAACGACCGGCGGAACGCCTCCTCGTGCTCGCTTTCCGGCCACAGCTCGCAGGGCATCGGCGTGGCGCCCACCGCCACAACGGCGTAGCGCTTGCCAGGATGCGCCGCCATGTAGCGCTTGAACCATCTGGACCCCTTGATCGACGCAGCGTGGAACCATCCGCAGAAAACGACCGTGTCGGAGGCGTCTAGCTTCGATTCGTCCAGGCCGTCGAGGGAAACCGCGGCGCAGCCCAGGTCCTCTGCGAGCCATTCGGCGTACTGCTTCGCCGAGCCGGTTTGCGAGCTATAGACGACTGATGCGTTCACGGGGACCTTCCCTTCGCGTCGGACGAACGGCTCTGCGGCAAGTAGGATGCCGCAGGCGTGATTCGACCTTTATTCTAAGGAGTTCTCGCGACGCGGCCGAATGCGCCCAGCAGACTTTGGGAAGACTTTACATTGGGCTTTGCTGCCGCGCGGTCGCAAAGGGGGACGGAATGCGGCGCGTTCGCACCCCTGGCGCGCCGGCGCCGGCGGCCGCGGCGCGCACGTGGCGCAGCTGCGCGTGCTCCCCTACAATACGGGGTCATGGAATCGCGTTTGGAACAGATCATCGTGCAGCTCGCTGCGGAGCTGCGAGCCGAGGACGCCGCGGCAAAGCGCCCCGACGCCGCAGGCCCCGACGCCGCATCGCATGTGGGCGACAAGCGGTTGGCGGCGCTCGTCCGCGCAGCCAACCGCGGCATCTCCGACAATGCCGACCATATCGCCAAGAAGCACCTCATGCCGTTCTACCTGCGCGTCAAGGCGGACGACTCCGCGCGCTGGGAGAGCTGGGGCATCGGATCCGATATCGAGCGGAAGCTGCTGCGCCTCTTGCAGGTGAAGCCCCGCCGCACCGCCTCGGGCGTGGCGACGATCGCCGTGATCACCAAGCCCTGGCCGTGCGCGAGCGACTGCCTCTACTGCCCCAACGACCTGCGCATGCCGAAGAGTTACGTGGCCGACGAGCCCGCCTGCCAGCGCGCCGAGCGCAACTGGTTCGACCCGTACCTCCAGGTCGCGTCACGCCTGCGCGCGCTCAACGAGATGGGGCACGTCACCGACAAGGTCGAGCTCATCATCCTGGGCGGCACCTGGAACGACTACCCCGCCGGCTACCGGCGCTGGTTCGTCTGCGAGCTGTTCCGCGCGCTCAACGAAGTCGCCGACCCCCGCCTCGCCGAAGCGAGCGCGACGGAGCGGCGCGCACGGTACGAGCGCCTGGGCATCCCGCGCGACGAGGAGGGCTGCGCGCGCCGCGTCGCCGAGGCGCAGCAGCGCGTGAACCGCGGGGGCATCCCGTACAACCAGGCCTTCCCCGAACTGTACGGCGAGGGCACCCCCTGGCAGGAGGCAGCCGCGTGGCAGACCGCTCCCTGGGACGACGTCGAGCGCCAGCATGCCGCCAACGAGCACGGCGCCCACCGCGTGGTGGGCCTGGTGATGGAGACGCGTCCCGATGCCGTCGATGCGCAGGCCTTCGCCGAGATGCGCAGGCTCGGGGGCACCAAGGTGCAGATGGGCATCCAGAGCCTCGATGCGCGCATCCTCGAGGCCAACCGCCGCGGCATCGAGATCGGCACCATCCGCCGCGCGTTCGAGCTGGCGCGCCTGTTCGGGTTCAAGACGCACGCGCACTTCATGGTGAACCTCCTGGGCGCCGCACCCGATGGCGACAAGGGGGATTACCTGCGCCTGATGGGCGACGCGGCGCTCGTGCCCGACGAGGTGAAGCTGTACCCCTGCGCGCTCGTCGACGGCACCGGCCTCGTCGCGCGCTTCCGCGACGGTTCGTGGCGCCCCTACACCGAGGGCGAGCTGATGGATGTGCTGGCAAGCGACCTTCTGGTGACGCCGGCGTACTGCCGCGTGTCGCGCATGATCCGCGACATCCCCGCCAACGACATCCTCACCGGCAACAAGAAGATCAACTTGCGCCAGATGGTCGAGCGGGAGGCGGATCGCCGCGCCGCCGCCGCGGGATGCCCCGTGCGGGAGATACGGCATCGCGAGATCAGCGTCGCGGGCGCCGATACGGACGAGCTCCGCCTGGACGAAATCGCCTATCCCACGACGACAGGCGACGAGATATTCCTGCAATGGGTGACGCCCGAGGGGCGCATCGCGGGGTTTTTGCGGCTCTCGCTGCCGCATGCGGAGGCGGTCGATGCGCTGGTCGAGAACGGCGCCGGAGAGGATGCATCGCCCTTCCCCCTGCGCCCCGGCGAGGCGATGATCCGCGAGGTGCATGTGTACGGCCAGGTCGCCGGCCTGCATCGCACGAGCGGCGGCGCGCAGCACCGCGGCCTGGGACGCGCGCTGGTGGAGCGGGCCTGCGCGATCGCGCACGAGCGGGGCTACCGCGCCGTCAACGTCATCAGCGCCATCGGCACGCGCGGCTACTACCGCAACCTCGGCTTTGTGGACAACGGCCTCTACCAGCAGCGCCGACTCTAACCGATCACCGCTCCGTTATCCAGATGTGACAGAAGGACCGTCCCCTGTCACGGTGACGGGGGACGGTCCTTCTGTCACATCTGGATAATGCCCGTCTTCGCCGCGATCGCTGCGGCTCCGGCCGAGCGTGGCCCCTAGTCGCCGCCGGATCCCCCGCCATCCGCCTTGGCGGCGCGGGACGGCAGCGTGGTCACCACGATGGAGGCAACCACCAGAAGGCAGCCGACGCCCTGCATGCCGGTGAGCGTCTCGCCCAGCACCGCGAACGCGAGCAGCAGCGAGAACGGCGTCTCGAGGATGCTGATGAGCGACGCCTTGGTGGAGCCGATGCGCTTGATCGCCGCAAGCAGCAGGAACACGGGCAGCACCGTGCACAGAAGCGCGATCGCGAAGCTCATCCCCCACTGCAGAGGCGACATGCCCAGAAGCGGCGGCAGCTGCGTCGGGAACAGCGCGATGCACAGAAGCGCGCTCACCGCGCTCATGGTGAACGTGAGCGTGAGCTGCTCGTCCTTCGCGACCGTCTTCTGCCCGATGATCATGTAGATGGCGAACGCGATCGACGCCGCCACCGCCAGCGCGATGCCCAACGCCGAAAGCTGCAGCTCCTGCGGCGCCAGGACGCCCGAGATGAGCACGATGCCCACCATCGCCAGGACGAGCGCCGCGACCGTGCGGAACGTGAGCCTTTCATGCAGCGCGAACACCGCCATCAAGGCGACGACCGCGGGATAGGTGTAGAAGATGACCGTCGCCAGCCCGGCGGTGAGGTGGTCGACCGACACGAGGTACAGATACGCGCTGGCCGCGAAGAAGAACGCCTGGACGTACACGAGCGGAGAGCGGCTGAAAAACGGCTTGCGGCGGATGATCAGGACGACGCCCACGATGAGCACCGCGCCGATGAACCGGATCGCCGTCACCTGCTCGGGGTTGAGCCCCGTGTTGTACAGGAACTTCCCGATGACGCCCATGCCGGCGTACAGGATCGCCTGGATGACCGCGATAAGATAGCCGATGCCCACTTGCCCCATCGGTCGCCTCCCAACCCCTCAGCCGCACGCCTCGCACCAGCGTCCCCTCGCGCACGGCTTCCACGTCGGATCTCGATCCGACATAACCTGATCATGATAGCACTCCGGGCTTCATCCAAACTTGATGGCGGATGGCGAAAAGGAGGCAGGGAGGTTTCTCGCTTTCCGGAAAATGAGAAAAAGGGACAGTCACTTCTGCTCATTTTCGCGAAAATGAGCAGAAGTGACTGTCCCTTTTTCTCATCGACGGGCGCGGAGCTCCCAGAACGCCACGGCGCTCGCGGCCGCCACGTTGAGCGAGTCGACGCCCGCGCGCATGGGGATGCGCACGGTGTAGTCGCAGCGCGCGATGGTCTCGGGCGCGAGGCCGTCGCCCTCCGCCCCCAGCACGAGAGCCAGGCGCTCCTCGCGGGCGAGGCGCGGATCGTCAATGGACAGCGAGTCGTCGGAAAGCGCCAGCGCCACCGTCTTGAACCCCAGGCGGTGCAGCAGCGGCACGCCCTCGGCCGCCCAGTCGCGCACGCTGCCGATGCGCGTCCACGGCACCTGGAACACCGTGCCCATGCTCACGCGCGCCGCACGGCGGAACAGCGGATCGTGGCAGGTCGGCGTCACCAGCACCGCATCGATCTCGAGCGCCGCCGCGGAGCGGAAGATGGCGCCGATGTTGGTGTAGTTGTTGATGTCCTCGAGCACCGCGATGCGCCGCGCATCGCGCACGACCTCCTCGACGCTCGGAAGAAGGGGACGCACCATCGCGGTGAGCGCGCCGCGCGTCACCTGGTAGCCCGTCACCTGGCGGAACTGCTCGCGCGACCCCACGAACACCGGCACTGCCGCATCGCCGTCCAAGACGCGGTCGACCAGATCGCGCGACTTGTCCAGCCATTTGCGCTCCATGAACAGCGACCACGGGCGCACGCCCGCGTCCAGCGCGCGCAGGGCGACCTTGCTGGACTCGGCGATGAAAAGGCCCCTCTCGCCGATCGCGGGATCGAGGGATGCCCCCAAGACGGCAGGGTCGGCATTCGATCCGAGGGATGCGCCCGCGCGCCCCGCGCGCCGCGCGTCGAGGAGGGCCTCGTCCGCATGATCCCGCAGCCGCGCATCATCGGCGCTCGGCGCGTACACCGCGATGCGCGGATCCGACGCAACCCGGCGCTCGTCCCAGTCCTCGATATCGATGATCGGCATGCCCTCCCCCTTCAGACAGCGGGGGCGCGGCGGCACGCTTCGGCGCAACCGCCCCGTCCCCTCCAGATAGCCGAGGATGCGGGGGCGGATCCGTTCGGCCGCCTCATCCTCCGTCCCTTTCCGCTATTCGATCGCCGCAGGAACATACCGCAGGAAGCGCTCCACCGCAAGCGGCAGGCCCTCATGCGAGCGCACCGCCACGCCGATGTCGCGCCACGAGGGGGGATCGAGCTCGCGCAGCGCGATGCGGTAGGGGCAGCGCCGCAGGATGAGCTCGGGCAGGATGCTCACGCCCAGCCCGTTTTCAGCCATCGACATGATCGCGTAATCGTCCCACGTGGTGAAACGCACGTCGGGCATGGCGCCTTCCGCGCGGAACAGCTGGAGGATCTCGTCGTTGGCGCCCTTCTGCAGCAGCAGGAACGGCTCCTTGGCAAGGCGTGCAAGCGGCACCCGTTCGAGCTCCGCCAGCGGATGGCCCTCCGGCAGCACGGCGAGCATGCGGTCGCGCGCGAGGAACGTCGTCTGGAGATGCGCGTGCGCGGGAAGCCGCAGGAAGCCGCAGTCCACGCGCCCGTCGAGCACCCATTGCTCTATCTCCAGGTAGTCGCCCAGCAGAAGCTCGTAGTCGATGTTGGGGTAATCCTGCTGGAACTCGCGCACGATGGTCGGCAACCAGTGGGTCGCCATGCTGGAGAGCGTCCCGATGCGGATGAGGCCGGTCTGTATGCCGTTGAGCTCCTCAACGAGGGATTCGAGGCGGCGCTGCTCGGCGCACACGCGCCGCACCTGGTCGATGAGGCGCTCGCCTTCGGAGGTGAGGTGCACGCCGGCGCGGCTGCGCGCCAGCAGACGCACGCCCCAGGCGCGTTCGAGCTCGCCGATCATGCGGCTGACCCCCGATTGCGTGTAGGACAGCGCTTCGGCGGCGCGGGTGAAGCTGCCCAGCTCCGCGGCTTTCACGAACGCCTCGTAACGTTGAAGCGATTGCATGGTCTCACCTCGCTGTATGACGATTTTGCATCTTAAACATGATAAACATTCGCTTTTGAAATGCAAAGAAGCATGGCACACTGGATGGCAACGGAAGCGGCGGGCGGCATCCTACCCGTCTGCATCCTCGAGTTCCGCAAAGCCCCCAAGCTTGCCTCGAGAGCCCGCCCGCCGCTTTCCCGTATCCCCGCACATCGCGAGCGCAGGAGGACGACATGGGCAGATCCTATGCGGCGTATTTGTCCTCGCTGCTGCTGTTCGGATCGAACGGCATCGTCGCCGCGATGATCGCGCTCCCCTCTCTGGACATCGTCGTCGCGCGCACGTTTTTGGGCGCGTCGCTGCTGGGCGCGCTGCTGCTCGGAGCGTCGCTCGTGGCGCGCCGCGCGAAAAGGCGCGAAGGCAGGCATCCCGCCGCCATGGAATCCCCCGATCGGAACATCGCCGCCATCGCGCTGCTCGCCTGTTCGGGCGCCGCGCTCGGCGCCAGCTGGATCGTGCTATTCGAAGCGTATCGGCTGGTGGGAGTGGGCACTGCGTCCCTCATGTACTACTGCGGCCCGGTCATCGTCATGGCGCTGGCGCCCCTGCTGTTCAAAGAGCGCCTCGGGCTTAGGAAGATCGTCGGCTTCGCCGCGGTGGCGCTCGGCGCCGTCCTGGTGAGCGTCCAAGCGCTCGACGGCGGGCAGGATCCGCAGGGGCTGACGCTGGGAGCCGCCTCCGCGATCGCCTACGCCGTCATGATCGTCTGCAGCAAGAAAGCGACCGCGGTGTGCCCCGCAGCCGCCGACCGTGGCCTGCGCAACTCGTTCATCCAGCTGCTCGCCGGCTTCGCCGTCGCGGCGGCGTACAGCGCGCTGACGCAGGGGGCAGGCGCGCTGCTCATCCCCGCCACGCCCGCCGACATCGCGCCGCTGCTGATGCTCGGCCTGGTCAACACCGGCATCGGGTGCCTTTTGTATTTCTCGTCCATCGGACGTCTGCCCGTGCAGACCGTCGCGGTGTGCGGCTACCTCGAGCCGCTGTCCGCCGTCGTCCTGGCGACGCTGATCCTCGGCGAGCCCATGAGCGCGGTGCAGCTCGCAGGCGCCGCACTCATCGTCGGCGGCGCCGCGTTCTGCGAGCTGGCGGGCGCCCGCATGGGAAGACCGCTCAAGCTGCCTGCCCTCTCCGAGCCGCTGCAGACGATCGCATCGAACCCCGAGCCGACGATCCGCTAGAGCGGGCCACGCAACCCTTGATCAGATGCTGTTGGCCGCAACCCGACTGTCGGCCGCAGCCCGATACAGCTTGCGATCCAATGCGTCTCGCATCTCAAAACAATCTCGAGGCACTATGCAGCTGGCATGATCGAGCATCGCGGTACGGCGCATTGCCAGGCTTTTCGAATCCGATGCCAAGTTTTCCGGAGAATGCGACAAAACAGGCTGTTGCGATGCAAGAATGTGTCGCATTCTCCACGGAGATTGGCATTTCGACTCGCACGATGCTTTGAAACGCTTCGCAAAACGATGACGATGTCGCAATCTGCCAATTATCTGGCATCCCTCTCGAAAAGCCTGGCGCCAAACGCAACAAGGGCGCCCGGTTTCCCGGACGCCCTCGTCATTCACGCAGGTGCGTTGCGCGGCGCGCTGCTGCTCGGCAGCGCCCTGCTCGGCAGAAGCCCCGACTACTCGGCGGCGTTCTCCTCGGCAGGAGCCTCGACGGCCTCCTCGGCGGGAGCCTCGGCAGCCTCGGTCTCGGCCTCGGCGGCAGCAGCCTCAGCCTTGGCGGCCTCGGCCTCGGCCTTCTTGGCGAACTCCTCGGCGCGCTTGGCCTTCTCGGCGGCCTTGGCCTCGCGCTCGGCCTTCTTGGCAGCCTCGCGCTCGGCGGCGGCAGCGGCCTTGGCGGCCTTCTTGGCGGCCTCGCGCT
>ERZ1034920.1309-NODE-1309-length-16389-cov-5.950778_pt1 | contig 16389 bp, 11 predicted proteins | sample MGYA00520688_ERZ1034920 | MGnify/ENA primary metagenome ERZ1034920 (study PRJEB33766, sample SAMN09781785) | gut metagenome | biome: gut microbiome | host: Homo sapiens | place: Madagascar | study: EMG produced TPA metagenomics assembly of the PRJNA485056 data...
GCATGTTGAGGCTGAAGACGAGAAAAAGGCCACCGCAAGGTGACCTTTTTCGACAGTCTGAAACGCCCCACGTTGACCGTGGGGCGTTTTTCAATGGTTACATATTGTCACCTAATGAATAAGCGCGATGGCTATACGGCGAAGAATATAACTGTCAGTGATTGTCGGCACCCAGCGTTATCCGGTATAATTAGATCATAATATAACGGTGCGATGTGGAAGGATTCATGAAAGAAGGGAACATCATGATGCCTCGCAGAAAACGATGCTGGCAAGTGCTTGCCATGGGTGCTGTGACGTTGCTGCTTCTGGCGGTGGTGTTGGCCGTTGGTCTGAACGCCGGACCGGATGAGCGGGCGCCAGGGCCAGAAAAATATCACATGTATCACGAGAAACGCCAAGGGCTGCAGACCGAAGCGGTGTTTCTGAATGCGTCGCCTGCCGCTGAGTGGATGGAAGACGACAATTACAGCGGCTATGAGATGCGCATCGTCCTCGGTAAAAGCCTGGCGAGCAGCTACATTGAAACGTACGATGGCAATGGTTTTATTGTGTCGAGTGAGACCGTGAGGACGTGGTTTAGCGATGCTTCATCAGCAGAGTATCAGGCGTTTGCTGATCGTGCCGACCAGCCACTGTTACAGATTGCCCGCTATCCGTGGCGTGGTGCTGTCATGCCGCACCATTTGATGTTGTTGCCGCAAGAATGAAATGAAAGAAGGGAAAATCATGACGACACGCAGAAAACGAAGGTGGCAGATTATTGGGATGGGCGCCGTGACGCTCTTACTGCTGGCGGTGGTGCTGGCTGTCGGCCTGAACGCTGGGCCAGATGAACAGGCACCTGGGCCGACAGAGTATTACATCAATCACGATGATCGTGAAGGCCTGCAGATCGAAGCGGTGTTTTTGAATGCATCGCCGAATGCAGATTACATCGACGATCCGCAGCTGGGTCCGCCGTATATTACGATTAACTTTGGCAAGGCGATCAGCGAAACGTACGACATGAGTGGAGAGCTGATGTTCCGAAGCGAACCAACGGATGATGGTCTGATCATGCTGGATGCTGCGGGCAACGTCCTTGGCAGCAGCCATGACACCAGTCCGGCCATTCCGATGCTGCAGCCGGAGCACCCGCTCTATTCCTATCGCTGGAGCGCCGCCATCATGCCATATTGGATGGCGCTGCTGCAGCAAAGCTGACAATCACACAAACGGCCGCCGCCTGTCGACAACGACAGACGGCGGCTGTTGTCGTTCTGGAGAGCGCGGCGGTGAGTCTGGTGTCAAATCTGCTGCAAATCGGTGCAAATTTGACACACGCTCCCCGTTTTTCCGCGCAGCCTATATAATGAAGGTAATGCATCATTCGCCAGGACGGATCGCCACCGCAATCTGTGCCGGGCGCAACCGACACAATGGAGGGATAGATATGAAACGATGGATCAGTATTCTGCTGATTGCCAGCCTGCTGCTCACTTTTTTGCCAACCGGCGGCGCCGCTCAGGCCGAGACAACGGCGACGACGCATAGCCACAGTGGCTGGACGGCGTTGTCGACGGTGTCGTCGGTGGGTGGCACGCTGAGCGCAGGCAACTATTATTTGAGTAGCGTGACGAACACTCTTTCTGCCACAGGCTCCATCACCATCGATGGCGATGTCACGCTCTGCCTCAATGGCAAGGTGTTGGATTTGCGCGGATACGCTATCAATGTTCGCAGCGGCGATCATTTGACCATCTGCGATTGCAGCTCTGCCACCCACTACGGCAACATTGGCACCGATGGCCTGTGGCAAGCGTCCAATTCATCCGGCAACTGCAACCTCACCGGCGGCGTCATCACCAGCACCAGCAGCGTTGCTGGAAACTCCAGCGCTGTCAGTGTCGAAAGTGGCGGCAGCCTGACGCTGGTTTCCGGCAACATTGCCGGAAACACTGCCGGCAGCTATGGCGGCGGTGGTGTCTTTGTGCACGGCAGCAACAGCTCTTTCACGATGGAGGGCGGCAGCATCATCGGCAACTGTGCAGATAAAAAGCATGGCGGCGGGGTATCGGTTGCATCTGGCAGCTTCACGATGAATGGCGGCAGCATTGCCAACAACACCGCTTCCGGTGATGGCGGCGGCTATGGCGGCGGCGTGTATGTGACTGGTAGTGACAGCTCTTTCACCATGAATGGCGGCAGCATCAGCGGCAACAGCGCCACGCAATGGGGCGGCGGGGTTTCTGTGAACGGCAGCAGCTTCACGATGGAGGGCGGCAGCATCAGCGGCAATACGGCGTCCAGCGGCGGCGGGGTCCATGTGAACGGCAGCAGCTTCACGATGAGCAGCGGCAACATCACTGGGAACCATGCCAGCGGCGTTGGCGGTGGGGTGACGCTCAACAACACGAACGGCACCTCCATGACCCTTTCGGGTAATGTGGGCATCACCAGCAATACAACAGCCAATACAACAGCGGCCAATGCGCCCAGCAATGTATACCTGCCGGAGGGTAGAGTCATCACCATCGGTGGACCATTAACTGGCAGTCAAAATATTGGCGTGAGCATGGCGAAGCCTGGGGTATTCACCAGTGGCTTGTCGGGGAAGGGCAGCTTCGCCAACTTCACCTCGGACGACAGCGACTACATCCTCCTTTCGTCGGACGGCGGGGAAGCGGCGCTGCACGCGCACAGCTATACTTACTCCGCGGAGGACGCCGTCATCACCCAAGCGTGCACCTGTGGTCATCGTGCCACCGCGACCCTGTCGGCGCCAACGGACTGCACCTACGACGGCCAGGCGAAAACCGCGTCCATGCAGTATGGTGACAACTGGCAGGGCTATCAGAACGGGAACATCAGCTATAAAAAGGGTGGGCAGTCGGTCAGCAAGGTCAAAGAGGCTGGCACCTACACCGCCTCGGTGACGATTGATAACGCTACCGCCAGCGTGACCTTCACCATCGAAAAAGCCAGCCAAGAGCCGCCGAGCGCAGGCGAAGGCTATGCCATTGGCTATGGCAACGAAACCCTCACCGTGACCAACGGCTACGAGGTGGCGACGGCAGAAACCGGGGGTACCATCGTGTCGAGTGGCAGCACGATTGCGCCGGGCGCTGTTCTCTACATCCGCCGCCCAGGCGACAACAACCACACTCCTTCTGCCTGGACGGCGTTCACAATTCCGGTCCGTCCCGCCACGCCTGCTGCGCCAACGGTGAGGGGCAAGACCGACACGAGCATCACCATTGCCACCGAGAGCGGCAAGGCCTATTGCATCAGTGACGGGAACTGGATCACTGGCGACGACAATCCGCACACCTTCTCTGGCCTGACGGCAGGAACGGCCTACACCATCACCGTGCGTGTGCCGGCGACGACCAGCCACTTTGCTTCAGAGAGCGCGAGCACCAGCGTCACCACCAAGACCGCCGCGGCGGCTGCGCCAGCTGCGCCGAGCGATGTCAGCGTCACAGACAGCAGCGTGACCGTTGCAGACAGCGTGAACGGCCAGCAGTATGTGGTCGTGCTAGCAGGTGAGACGGACATTGACTGGAGCCAGGCTCAGAGCGGCAACGGCGGCGCCTTGACGTTCGAGAACCTGACCCCTGGCACCGTTTATGTGGTCTACACTCGCACGGCAGAGACCGAGGAGGCCATGCCTTCCCAGGCGAGCAGCACCAGCGTTACCACCGCTGCAGCGACACCGAACGCGGGCGAAGGCTATGCCATCGACTATAGCAATGAAACCATCACCGTGAAGGATGGCTACGAAGTTCGTGTCGAGAACGGCAAGTGGCAAACCGAGACCATCACGTTTGCGCCAGGCACCAGCTACGAGGTGCGCAAGGCGGAAGCAAACGGCGTTCCTGCTTCGGCAGCGGTTTCCTTTGCCACTGCAGCGCGTCCGGCAGCACCGGGTGATGCCGTGACCGTTGTCAATGAAACCATCCAAGGCAAAGGCGACGGTGCACTGAAAGGCATCACTAGCGCTATGGAATATAAGCTCAGTGATGGCGAATGGACAAGCGGCACCGGCGACGCGCTGACCAATCTTGCTGCTGGAACAACCGTCACTGTGCGCCTCAAAGCCACGAATGCGGCGCCACATGGCGAGGAACAGATTTACACCGTGGAAGCCGGAAAGTCTCTCACCGTGATCTTTAACAGCAATGGCGGCAGTGCCGTGGCAAGCATCAAGGACCTGTCCTATAATGAGAGCATCACAGCGCCGATCGCGCCAACAAAAAACGGCTACACCTTTGTCGGTTGGTACAAGGATGAAGCGCTCAATCAAGTGTGGGATTTTAGCAGCGACACAGTGACCGCGGACACCACCCTTTATGCCAAGTGGACGGCGAATACGAACACCGCTTACACCGTCAAACACTGGCGGCAGAACCTGGATGCCGGCAGTGACGAAAATGCCGAGAATTACACCTGCGTCGACACCGAGAATGGCACCGGCACCACCGGCGCGAGCGTCACTCCGGCGCTAAAGAATTATGAAGGCTTCACTGCACCGAACGCTCAGACGGTGGCCATCGCTGCCGATGGCAGCACCGTGGTCAACTACTACTACATCCGCAACAGCTACACCGTCAGCCTGAGCGCAGACACCGGCATTGCCAGCGTCAGCGGAGCAGGCACCTATGCATACGGTGCCGCAGTCACCATCGACGCTGTCGTAGAAGATGGCTACAGCTGGCAGCAGTGGAGCGATGACAACGCCGACAAGCGCCGCTCCTTCCCCATGGGCGCCAGCGATGTTCGTCTGACGGCGCAGGCGACGCTGAACGAATACACCATCACCTACGACCTGGCAGGCGGCACCCTGCCGGACGGTGACGCGAACCCGGACTCCTATACCGTAGAGAGCGCTGCCATTACCCTCGCCAATCCAACAAAGACCGGCCATGCCTTTGCCGGTTGGACAGGCACCGGGCTCGACGGTGCCTCTGAAACCGTGACCATCGCCCAGGGCAGCACCGGTGACCGTGGCTACACCGCCACCTGGACGGCGAACCACTACGCCATCACCTACGAAGGTATGGACGGTGCTGAACATGGTGACGCTCAGCCAACGAGCCACACCTACGGCACGGCAACCACCGTCTCCGACCCAACTAAGACCGGCTACACCTTCGCAGGCTGGCTGGTCAACGGCAGCGGCGAAGCCGTCAAGAATCTGACCCTGGGTGCAGACGATTATACGGAAGCGATCACCCTCACCGCCACCTGGACGGCGAACCACTATACCGTGGCTTTCGATGCCAACGGCGGCAGCGGCACCATGGCACCGCAGGCCTTCACCTACGACGCAGCGCAGGCGCTCGCTGCAGCAAGCTTCACCCGCGCAGGGCACACCTTCGCAGGCTGGAACACGGCTGCCGACGGCAGCGGCACCAGCTTTGCGGATGAGACAAGCGTGGTCAACCTGAGTGCAGAGGACGGCGCCAGCGTCACCCTCTACGCCCAGTGGACGGAGGACGCCAAGTACAGCCTGTCTGGTCAGGTGACCGAATCTGACGGCACGGGCGCTGCCGGTGCGACCGTCATCCTCATGCAAGGGGCGGAGGAAATTGCCCAAACCACCACCGACAGCAGCGGCTGCTATGTGTTCACCAACATTCCGGCTGGCGTCTACAACATTGTGACGAAAAAAGATGATGTGACCACGACCACCATGGTCACCGTGGACGCCGACCATGAAACGACCGACACCATCATCCTGCCGGAAGGCCGCAAAAATGCCACCGTGGACAACAGCGCGGCTGGCGTATTTGCAGCCACCGTTGGCGGGCTGAATGAGATTGCCAACAGTGCACAAGTAAACGATGGTGAAACCGTCACCATTACCCTGGCGGTCACAGAGAAAGAGGATGTGACCAACAGCAGCGAAGCTGAGGACGAGACACTGAAACAGGAACAGGCCGCCATCAAGCAGGAAGCCGATGGTCAGACCCTGGCCTTCCTAGACCTGAGTCTGCTGAAAACAACAACGCCAAACAGCGGCGTTGCGAGCACTGTAGATATTGGTGACAGCAATGACAACTTGCTGACCATTGTGGTGCCGTTTGCCACCGACAATCGCTGTCACATCACCGTCTACCGCTATCATGGCACGGCAGCGGAAGCCCTGCCGGAAGGCAGTGAAAATGCTGTAAACGGCGAATATTTCAGCGTGGGCGATGGCGTCATCACCATCTGCGCCAAGAATTTCTCCACCTACGCCATTGGCTATAGCAACCCGCCGTCCACGGGCGGCAGCGTCGGCCTGGCGCCGATCGTCACTGAGTCGGAGCATGGCAGCGTGCAACTCAGCCCATCCCGTCCGTCGATCGGCCAGACCGTGACCATCACGCCGCAGCCGGATGAGGGCTACACCGTGGCTGCTGTCACGGTGACCGACGCCAGCGGCCAGGCGCTGACCGTTACGAAGAACCACGACGGCACCTGGTCCTATGAACAGCTGCGCGGCCAGGTGACCATTGCTGTCACCTTCCGCCTGGCGAGCGACGCCAGCGACTGTCCGCAGGACAACAGCTGCCCGCTGGCTGGCTACAGCGATTTGCAGATGCACACCTGGTACCACGACTGCGTGCACTACTGCCTGGAAAACGGGCTCATGGTGGGCACGGCGCAGGGTGTGTTCTCACCGGATACGGCGCTGACCAGGGCGCAGGCCGTGGTCATTCTCTGGCGCAACGAAGGCAGCCCGCTTGTCGAGCAACCGCTGGATTTTGACGACGTGGCCGATGATGACTGGTACGCCGACGCCGTGCGCTGGGCCGTCGCTGCCGACGTTATGAGCGGCTATGGCAACGGCCGCTTCGGGGCCGACGACCCAATGACCCGAGAGCAGATGGCATCGATGTTCCACCGCTTCGCCCTTCAGAAGGGCATTGCCGTGAACGAAGGGGCAGCCGTCGACCTGAACCGCTTCAGCGATGCCGACGCCATCAGCAGCTGGGCGCTGGACGTCGTCCAGTGGGCCTGCGACACCGGCCTGCTGCGAGGCTTTGAGGACGGGCGGCTGGACCCAACCGGCAACACCACCCGCGCCCAGTATTCGGCCATGATCATGCGTTTTCTGGAAGACATCACCCAATAAATGACATAAATAACAGCCGCTGCCTGTCGACAACGACAGACGGCGGCTGTTTGCGTTAGAACAAAGGCTTGTCCTTTTGGAAAAACAGGATGAAATAGATGGGCAGATAGGTGATTTTTCCCTTGCTGGTGATTTCGCGCGTGTTGGAAAGCACAAAAGCCTGCTTGATGGGGTATTGTTCATTCTTGACAAAGGCGTTGAGGGCGCTGTGGACGGAGTAATCCTTGCCGGATTTGATCTCGATCGGAACCACCGACAGACTGTCGTAGTCGTCAATGAGATAATCGACCTCGCCCTTGCTGCGGTTGTCGTAATAATAGAGCGGATAACCGTGGGCGCTGAGTTCGCTGGCGACCACGCTCTCATACACTGCGCCGAGGTTGATGCTGCGCTCGTCGTCCATGATGGCGCGGATGTTGCTGCCGTAGAGGATGCCGGAGAGAATGCCCACATCATTGAGATAAAGCTTGAGCAGATTTTTCCCGCTGGATTCAATGAGCGGGAACACCGGAGTGGAAATGGCGCGCACCTCCAGCGCGATGCCAGCGCTGACGAGGTAGTCAAATTCGTCCTGATAGTGGGCGAAGGTTCTGCCCTTTTTCCCTTCGATGTCTTTGACGACGACGCGCTTTTTCTTGTTTTCGAGGTTGGATGGGATCATCTCATAAATGCGTCGGATTTTTAATTTGTGTGCATCGTCGTATTTAGAGGCGTCAATCATGTAGTACTCGTGGATTTCCCGCTGGATGTCGCGCACACGCTGGATGTTCTTTTCATTCAGGTAGGCGTTGACGGCATCCGGCATGCCGCCGACGAGCAAAAACTTGCGGAACAAATCCATCATTTTATTGTGGGTGGCCTCGTCCAACGCTTCCCGTGCGTCAAACTTACGCCGCAATGCAGCAATCGCAAATGCGTTCATGCCGTTGGCATAGAGAAATTCTTCAAAATCCAGCGGGTACATCTGCAGCTTGCGAATGCTTCCCATTGGAATGGACGTCGTTTGAGACAGCGTGACGCCCAGCAGGGAGCCGCTGGCGATGAACGTGAAGCGGCCATCTTCGCGCAGAAATTTCAGCAAAGTCAGCAGATGCGGATAGGCCTGGATTTCATCGATGAAGATCAGCGTGTTGTCCCGCTCCTGCATCTTGTCGCCAGCAAGCATGCTGACCTGAAGATAGAAATCCTCGACGCTGTGGGTGTTGGCAAATAGCCGTTCGCTGATGCTGTCTTCGACCATGTTCAGCTCAATAAAATGGGTGAACAGCTGTTGGCCAACGTGGCGGATGATGAAGGTTTTTCCAACCTGACGGGCGCCGTCCACGAGCAGAATTTTGTCCGGCGTGGTACGTAGATGGTGTTCGATGTCGGCAGCAATCTTCCGGTAAAGCATGGGCAGGACTCCTCTCAAAAACTTTTCAATAACATTTTATGGTAAAAATCATGACTTTTCAATAAGAATTGCGGCCAAAAAACGTGACTTTTCAATAAAAATCGCAGGCGAAAATCGTGACATTTCAATAAACGAGGCTGCCGGGAAAATAAGCGCCTAGTGTGGATTGGCTCTTGCCAAATGGCTGGCAAGGGTGTATCATTATTATTGAACAAGGTTCATTTTTCGGAGGTAGATATGAACAAGACCGTAACATCGGAACAGGAAATTATTGCGACGGCGCAGGCGTTGCTTTTGGAAAAAGGCGCAGGCGCTCTGACCATGCGATCGGTGGCGGCGGCTTGTGGCGTCGCTGTGGGATCGATTTACAATTATTTTCCTTCGAAAGGGGCATTGATCGGCACAACGATTGAAAGCGTCTGGACCGAAATTTTTCGCCCTTTCATGGCAGAGACTGCGTACGACAGTTTTGCTGGTTGTGTTGAGGCGCTGTTATCGGCGCTGGCTGATGGTGACGCACGTCATCCAGGGTTCTTCTCGGTGCATGCGTTGTCGTTTGCAGCTGGCGAAAAAGATACTGGACGTGCGCTGATGGCACGTTGTTTTTCGCATCTGCGAGAAAAAATGTTGGCTGCTTTGGAGGCTGACGATCAAGTACGTGCTGGTGTGTTTGATGGCGATTTGTCTCATAAAGCGTTTATTGAGTATGTGTTGCAGCTGGCCATTATGCAGCAACGGCGTGGTCATAATGAAGACGCTGCTTTGTTGGCCTTAATCCGTAGTTGTATTTATTGAGTGTGCGCCCGTCATGGCGACGGGTATTTGTTTGAACGAATGTGAACAATGTTCAGATTAGATCAGATTAGAATGGAGGATTCTTATGGTTAAGAAGAGAACATTGCTGTTGTTGGCGGCGTTGGTTTGGCTGGCTGCTGGGTTTAATATTGCGCGCATTGGCGTATCGGCGTATGTGGGGCATTTGTCCCTGCTTGCAGCAGCTGGGTCTGTGGTGGTATTTGTGCTGTTTTGGCGCATGTTCCGCGGTCTGGTTGGCAAGCATACGGGACGCATCCGCGAGTATGCCGAGGAACGCCAGTATTTCTGGCATTTCTTTGACGCCCGTTCCTTCTGCATCATGGCGGTGATGATGACTGGCGGGATTACCATTCGTGTCTGCCATCTCATGCCAGATGCGTTCATCGCTGTGTTTTATACAGGGCTGGGAATAGCGCTGGCGCTGGCTGGTCTGGCCTTTGGCTGTCATTTCTTCCGTTATAAAGCGTAAGTAAAACAAAACGCTGTGCTGCAAGTGCGTACTTGCGGCACAGCGTTTTTTAATGATGTTGTTCATCACGGCGCAGGCGGCGTTTTTCTGCCTGACTGGTGATGACATGGCGGATGGCGTCGATGGGGTGGACATAGAGCATGCGTGGTCCCGCGTAGCGCATGACCGTGCGAATTTGCTCGCGCATGTCCGGTTTGTAGCAGTGAACGCGGCAGTTGGAACAGAAGGTTTTTGTTTCCATAAACGGACAGCGATCGACGCGTTCGCAGGCGTAGCGCGAGAGGGCTGCGCAGTCATCGCAGAGCTGGCCTTTTGGAGTGTGGTGGTTGTGGCGGCAGTAAAGGGCGATCATTTCATTGACCACCGCTTTTTCCCGTGCGCGTTTGCTGTCAAGATTGGACATGGGGCAGTCTCCTTTGTTATAGAATGTGTTTTTAGTATACGCTTTGCGAGGGAGCGGCGCAAGGTTTGTCATAATGATCATTTCGTTGGAAATTCATAACTTTTTATTTAGTTTCTATCCGCCAAATTAAATAGAAAATTAGAAAAACAATCGGGGATTTCTTTTGACGTTTATGCATGTGGGTGGTATGCTGTTCTCATAGGTATTGATTCTGTTGGCAGTTTTTGAGCGTAGATAAAGGAACGTTTGACCAGAGGAGGAGAGGACAATGAAACGACCTTTGGCAACATTGGCGATGTTTTTTGGTCTATGCGCAGCCGTAACAGGCGTGGCTTTATGGATGTTCGGTGCCGGTTTATTGGCAATTGCTGCTTGTGTCGTGATGGCTGGCGTGCTTTTTTGGGCAAGCCGTGGCGACTTGGACAGTGCTCGTGGCAATCAGCCGGTAGCAGTGATCATCGATCCAACGACAGGCATGCCTGATTTTGAGGGATATCGCCCGCGAGAAAGCGAGCTGCCACAAGATCAGCCGGCAGCAGAAATGATTCAATACGAGGTTGCCGGTGAAAGTGCTGACGACATTCTCGCATCTGTGATGGCGGCGCATCAGGAAGATGCGGCTGTAAGGAAAGGAGAAAAATGAATGGAAGCTTTTGATTTTAGTTTGCCAACGCACATTGTTTTTGGCAAAGAACGTTACGACGAGGCTGGCGCCCTTTGCGCGGCGATTGGGAAAAAAGTGCTGCTGCATTATGGTGGTGGCTCGATCAAAAAGAATGGCCTCTACGATCGTGTTGTGGCATCGTTGGAAGCAGCTGGCTGCAGCGTGGTTGAGCTGGGCGGTGTGCAGCCAAATCCACGCTTGGAATTGGTGCAGGAAGGCATTGAGCTGTGCCGCAAAGAAGAGGTTGAGATGATTTTGGCGGTCGGCGGCGGCAGCGTCATTGACTCCGCCAAAGGCATTGCGGCCGGTGTTTGCTACGATGGCGACATCTGGGACTGCTATCTTGGAAAAGCGCCGGTGACGGCGGCGCTGCCTGTGGGCGTGGTGTTAACCATTCCGGCAGCCGGCAGTGAATGTTCCGACGTTACCGTGGTTACCAAGCCAGACACCCACGACAAGCGCAGCTTCCACGCAGCTGCTGTAACGCCGCGTTTTGCCATCATTGCACCGGATGTGTTCACGACCCTGCCAAAGGCGCAGATCGCTAATGCCACCATTGATGTCATCAGCCATGTGTGTGAGCGTTTCTTCAGCGATAGCACGCACGTTATGCTCACAGACCGTCTCTGCATTTCTACCATTGAAACGGCGATGCAGCTGGGCTTGAAGCTTTACGCCGATCCATCGAATGTGGATGCCTGGGCCGAATTTGCACTCACCGCCAATGTTGCGCACAATGGCATGTTGGGCCAGGGACGCATTGAAGACTGGGGCACCCATGGCATTGGTCACGAACTCAGCGCCTTCTACGATATGGCGCATGGTGCCAGCTTGGCCATCGCTACACCGGCCTGGATGCGCTACGTATCAGAACGCAAGCCAGCGCGCTTTGTGCAGTTTGCACGCGAAGTGATGCACGTTTACGAACAGGACGAACGCGAAGCCATTGCTCTCGCCATCGACGATTTTGCCGCGTTCTGCCATCGTCTTGGTTTAGCGACGACATTGACCGAAGCCGGTTTGGCGGATGCCGATCTTGCTGCCATGGCAAAGAGCGTTGTCAAATATCGTCCGCGCGGCCAATTTTATGTGCTCCATGAGGAAGATTGCTTGCGTATTTATGAAATGGCACTATAATAATAGATAGAGAGAAAACCGGACAACGGAACCAGCGGGTTCCGTTGTTTTTTATGAAAGAAAGGGGATGGGTGAGTGAAACACTCGACCAAACAGGAAAATTCGTATTTCCATAGTTTTTTGCTGTTGGTGACAGCCACCATTTGGGGGGTGGCTTTCGTTGCCCAGAGCGTGGGGATGGATCATGTCGGGCCGCTGACCTTTGTAGCAGCGCGCAGCATCGTGGCCGTGATTGCGCTGGTGCCGGTGGTGCTGCTATTCAGCCGTCGCGGAAAACAGGGGCAAAAGCCACAGCAGCGCTGTGACCGCCGCACTTTTTGGACAGGCGGCTTGCTTTGCGGAATGTTGCTTTTCATGGGCATGATCACCCAGCAAATCGGTTTGGTGTACACCAGCGTCGGCAAAGCTGGATTTATTACCACGACCTATGTGGTGCTGGTCCCGCTCCTGGGCATCTTTTTGGGCCGTCGCATTGGCCTGCGCATGTGGATTGCCGTGTTGCTGGCTTTGGCTGGGCTGTATTTCCTCTGTGTCAAGCAGGGCGAATTCTCCATTGGCCTGGGCGACTCCATCGTGCTATTGTGTGCTTTCTTCTATACCATTCAAATCACCTGTGTGGATTATTATGTGCAGAAAATCGACAGCGTTCAGCTTAACTTTATGCAGATGGCTGTCTGCGCTGTGCTTGGGGCCATCGTTGCGGTTGTTTTCGAAGATCCCGTCTGGAGCAATTTGATCGCTGCTGCTGTTCCGATTCTTTATGCGGGTGTCTGCTCCAGCGCCATGGGCTTCACTTTCCAGACCATCGCGCAGGAACACGTGTCGCCAACGATTGCTTCGCTGATTATGAGCCTTGAAAGCTGCATCTCAGCCATCGCTGGCTGGATGATTCTCGGCCAGGTGCTCAATCATCGCGAACTCTGGGGCTGCATTCTCATGTTTGCTGCCATCATTCTCAGCCAGCTGCCAGCCACTTTCTGGCAGAACCTAACTGTGGGCGTGCGCAACCATTCAAAAGAATAATTAAACCGCTGTGCCATTCATCGAGATGACACAGCGGTTTTTTTCATTAAAAAAGCACACCGCATGGTGTGCTTTTTTGTATTCGCAGCAATTACGCCATCTTGTTTTCAATGAAACGCTGGAGAATAGTCCCTTCGGGATTAGCGCATGTAAGACATAGCCTCTTTGTCGCTTTCTGGTTGATGACACGATCGCTCATTCGCCAGTTGTTTCGGGCGCGCGTCACTGCAACTTGGTTACGCCATTTTATTTTCGATGAAACGCTGCAAGATAGCAGCTACTTGGGTTCTTGTTGCGGTGCCTTGTGGGTTCAAGGTGTTTTCGCCCATACCAGCGATAAGACCTTCCTGAACTGCCCAAACCATGGCGTCGCTGGCCCAGCTGCTGATGCTGTCGGCATCGCTGTAGTCGCCAACGGTGCCGCTGACAGCAGGGCTGCCTACGTAGCGATAAAGCATAGCAGCCAACTGTTCGCGAGTCATGGAGCTGTTCGCCATGGTGCCGTCAGAAATGCCGTTTTCGATGGCCCATTTTTGAGGGCCAGCGTACCATTCGTCGCCGGAAGCACCGGACGTATCAGCGCCTTCGTAGCGAGCCAACACGCTCCAAATCATCGCACGGGTCATATCGCCTTCTGGGGAGAAGGTGTTTTCACCAGTCCCAGCGAACAACTCGCGGCTGGTTGCGAAATCGATGGCATCAGCGCCCCAATAATTGTCGGTCACATCGTCGAACGACTTGCTGTTGTCCACAACCTTGATTGTTGTACCATCGGTTATTTCAACAATAATACCATTTTCAGACTGAACCGTATCTTTGATCACGGTTTCATTGCCATCGGCATCCACCAATACAGCAACCGTACCAGGGGTTACATCCTTCACAGGTACTTCCACCTTGGTGGCATCCTTGGAAGGCAGATTTACCGTAACAGTAGGAGCAGTATCCCTGTCGGAAGTGACAGGCACTTCTGGAATTGGCAGAGCCACTGCAGCGCCATCAGCGTTGGACACCGCTTCTTCGCTGACCGTAACGTCAGATTCTACCTTGCCATCGGTACCAACGGTAGTGGTGGAAGAAGAACCATCTTCCTTAGTGATGGTGGTTGTCGTAGAACCATCTGGGTTGGTCACCGTTTCTTCGCTGTCGGAAGGTTCTTCAGGATCTGGAGTAGGGGTTACCGTGCCGCCGCCGGAAGAGTTCTTCGTCCAGTGTGCATAGAGGGTGGTGTCTGCAGAGAAGGTGTAGTTCTCATTCACCGCTTCCCCGCCATCCTTCGCAGTGAACCAGCCATCGAAGGTATAGCCGTCACGTGTTGCGGTAGGCAGAGTGGTTAATACGCCGTTGCCATTCGTGTCGGCTGTAACTGTATCACAGCTGCCGCCATTTGCATCGAAGGTGATGGTGTGGATGTCTGCATCAATAACCTTGTAAGTTCCGTTGCCAAGGTCTTTTACTTTATAGCCAGCAGCGATAGAGTTATCGTCAGGTTTGGCGTCGTAGGTACCCGCTGAGAGGATCAGAGAAGCATCGCTGTTTTTGAGATTATTAAATCCAGTAACAGTGATATTATCGTTGATTGCGATTGTAATAGTTTCATCGATTGTAGGAATTGAATCAAAATTGGCATCAGCAATCAATTCAAGCGTGTCATTGTCATTTGCAGCTTGGAGCGCGGCCTCAAACGAGGTGTAACAAATGTTACCAATACGTGCTTTTAATACTTTATTATTGTTTACGATAATATTCCCTGTTTTATTTAGTGAAGAATCAATAACATGGATTTTATCTCCGCTCCATTCAGCAACGTTCAATGTGTATCCAGCTAAGTCTAAAGTCCAACCACCGTATTCGTTACCGTGTCCTTTCTCAGCGTTTACAGCAAAGTCGGAAGCATCAACATCTTTTAGAAGAATGACCGTTTCTTTATTATCTGCAGCACCCGCATAATCTACGCCGCCGATAAAGTTAGAAAATGATCCTCCATAATTGACTTTGCCGTCGCCAAAGGTGTTCTTTAGCACATAAAACAGCGAATTCCCATTAGGGCATAAAATCGTTGCATCCGTTGTTAAATTTTGATGGCGTTCAATAAAAGCCAAAGGATTATCCATATTGCCAATATCAAATACAGCGTCTGCTTTACCGTTCGTATTATCATTAAAAGTTACAGTGCCTTGGAATTCAACATCGGTGCTATCGACGTCAATACGCAATAAGGTTTCGACTGGCTGATCATCATTCGTGATCGCATTAACGGTTGTATTATTGAGGATGACTTTATTGTTTTCTGCCTGTCCCCAGCCATTATTATAAATGTCTCTGTTAATAACAAAGGCAGAGAAGCTATATTTTTTGTCACCATTGTAGTTGCCGTTCATTCCAGTGAGCGTTGAGTTTGAGATGGAAAAGATTCCGGCATCAGACCAAATATTAAATGATGCCCATCCTCTAATGTCGGAGTTATCAACATAAATTTTAAGACCAGTAGTGGATGTTTCTCTTCCACTATTGATAGCATATTGAAAGCCTGCAATTTGGCTATTATTTTGAATATTAATAGTCATATTGGTCGCGTTCCAAAGGGCTAATCCGCGGCTGTATCCTCCCAGCCATTCGTTTTGCGCATCAGTACCGTTTAGAATCCTTGTATTGTCTAAAGTTATCACTGTACCTTCTGATGCCCCTGCAAAACAAATGCCTCTTGCGCCATTTCCGTTCAGATTAATAGAAGAATCTTTTAATTGGATAACGCATTGTTGTGGAATGCCTGTGCTAGTAGAACTGCCCTTGCTGGTTGCAATTTGAATGCCTTGAGCGCTAGCGGTAAATCCGCTTGCGGAATTGCCGGTATTTGTTAAAGTAACGTTCTCTGTATACAGTTTAGCGTTATCTTTTGTTAAAGTAATTAGTGCATATCCGTTAGACATATTGCCGACAACTTGTAGCTGCTTTAGAGTGAGGGTTCCATTAACCAAAATGGTATTTGTTTCAGAAGTGGTGATTTTTGATGAAGCATCTTTACCGCAAATAGTAATAATCTTATTTGCGGGAATTTCTAGGTCGCTTGATAGAGTGATTTCGCCTTCAATGCTAATTGTGGTCTCAGTGCCATCTGCTGCATTTTCAATCGCATCTTTCAATGATTGTGCGTTGTTAACCTCTACAACTTTTCCATTTGCGCTCTGTTTGCTGTTTTCGGTGGTGGTGCTGACGCTTTCAGTGCTTCCATCGGTTGCGAATGCAGTCGATGGTGCGAGAGAGGTCATCATTGCTACAGCCAATACGCAGCTCACAAAACGCTTGCTCATTTTTGACATGTGGATTCCTCCTCGTATAATAAGATTTGCAGATGATTTATAGTGTATCTGCTTAGCAC
>ERZ1034920.1311-NODE-1311-length-16376-cov-9.546351_pt1 | contig 16376 bp, 15 predicted proteins | sample MGYA00520688_ERZ1034920 | MGnify/ENA primary metagenome ERZ1034920 (study PRJEB33766, sample SAMN09781785) | gut metagenome | biome: gut microbiome | host: Homo sapiens | place: Madagascar | study: EMG produced TPA metagenomics assembly of the PRJNA485056 data...
TATACAAAAAATCGAGCATAATCTTGCGTATATGGATTATGCGATGATTTTTTGTATATAGTTTTATTGGTGATCAGTATCAGTTCCGCAAACCCACAGGAAAAGAGGCCGCAGCAGAAATCTGCGGCAGCCTCTTTAAAGTTTTTAACTTTTACAAATTATCATGCAGTAGGTGCGGGGATAGGATACTGACCTACATAAGCGGTCTCATAGCCCTTGTTGTAGCAGGTCTCCTGGCTCTTTGCAATGCGCATTGTTCTGCCATGTACATTAACATCAGCTAAAGTATCATTAGTTGCTGCGGTGAACATTGATTCATATGGCTTTGAAGATACAGCGCAAACTGCGTCCCAGTCGAAATTTGTGGTGCAGGTGCTGCAATCTTTTTTCTGCTCACTGTAAAGTGCGAATTTGACAGTATATGTTGCAGGATAGATCTCAACATACCACGATCCCGCAAAATCTTCGCTGAGACCTGAAAGGATACCTTTGGCTGCTTCGTCCCATTTAACAGTACCGGGAGTAATAACAGAACTTCCTGAAGCCTCGGAACTGCCAAGGATACGGAGATCATTTATGGTAACGTCCTTAGAGTTGCTGTCAATGCCGAATTTGCACGCTGTTCCGCCTGACGGTACAGCGCCGAAATAATCCTCTACCTTCGCTCCCCTTGTCTGGAGAGAGTTGAGATAATCCTGTGTTGCAACATATATCTGCTGCGCACGGTCATTGGCTTCTCTTATTCTCGAGGTCCTTATGTAATCTGTCATATTGGGAACTATTATCATAAGGAGCACCGATATGATAGCAATTACAACTATAAGCTCAAGAAGAGTAAAACCCTTTAAGCTTTTGATATTTTTTTTGATTTTGCTCATTGGACACCCTCCTGTTAATATTTTCAATATGACATCAGTTGAGGCTCATGGGGTTTGCAGCCTTCATGTAACGCTCAAACTCATTGATATCAAGGCTCTTCTCACGGGCGTGCATTTCGGTGATAGTGCCTTCCTTGACCATACGTGCAAGCTCCTGATCGAGGCATACCATTCCGTCCTTCTTACCTGTCTGGATAGCGGTCTGGATAAGGTGTACCTTGTTGTCACGGATCATTGCTTTGATGGAGTCGGTAGCGTTGAGGATCTCAAGTGCTGCTACTCGGCCTGTTCCGTCAGCCTTGGGGATAAGGGTCTGGGCGATGATACCTACGAGAACCGTTGCAAGCTGTGTACGGATCTGGTTCTGCTGATGTGCGGGGAATGCGTCGATGATACGGTTGATGGTATCGGACGCAGATGTGGTATGAAGTGTACTCATAACCAAGTGACCTGTTTCTGCGGCGGTTACTGCGGCAGTGATGGTCTCATAGTCACGCATTTCTCCTACGAGGATAACATCGGGGTCTTCACGGAGAGCTGCACGGAGAGACAGTGCGAAGGACTCAACGTCGTCGCCGACCTCACGCTGGTTTATCATACATCTCTTATGCTCGTGAATGTACTCGATAGGGTCCTCGACAGTGATGACATGGGCGCTGCGGTTGCAGTTTACATAGTCGATCATACCTGCCAGAGTTGTGGATTTACCGGAACCTGTAGGACCTGTTACAAGGATAAGTCCTCTGGGACGCATTGCGAAATCTCCAAGAATAGGAGGCATATCCAGATCCTCAAGTGTGGGGATATCATTTCTCAGCAGACGGATAGCAATAGCTGTGTCGCCTCTCTGGTGATATACGTTTACACGGTGACGGTAGCCTCTCTTGGTAACATACGAGAAGTCGGTATCGATCCTGTTCTTGATGTTCTCGATATTTCTTCCGCCTGTCATCTGCTCTACCAGCTTCATGATAGCGCCGTCGGTCATCTCAGGGTAAGAGCTGAGCTTACGTAATGTACCGTGAAGACGAACGATAGGTGAGATCTTGGTTGTGAAGTGAACGTCCGAACAGCCGAGGACTCTCGCCTCGTCAAGAATTTTGTCGATATTGAGCACCACTCTGTCGGCAGGCTTTTTTTCGATATCGATATCCATATTATCCTCCATTCTGCCACGCAGCGGTGTTCCGCACGGCGGCAATTAAATATTTTTCGGGATTTCCCCTTATTAAACGGCAAAGGTAAGCTTTACAAGCTCATCCAAGGTTGTTCTGCCTTCCAGTACAAGCTCTGCAACGTTATCACGCAGGAGCTTGCATCCCTGTTCTCTTGCAAGAGAGGAAATTGCGTCAACCTTGCCGTCGGCGGCGATAAGAGATGCCATTTCATGAGTACAAAGAAGTATCTCATGGATAGCGGTACGTCCTGTGTAGCCGGTGTTGTTGCACTTGGGGCATCCGCAGGCATCGTATATTGTAGCGGACTCGGTAATTCCGAGAAGCTCATTTTCTTCGGGAGTGGACATTCTGGGGGTCTTGCACTCGTTGCAAACGACCTTACAAAGTCTCTGTGCAACGATACCGATAAGAGAAGTTGCTACCATGTAAGGCGCAACGCCCATATCTACCAGACGGGTGATGGTGGAAGCAGCGTCGTTTGTATGAAGTGTGGAGAGCACCATATGGCCTGTGATAGCGGCTCTGATAGCGATCTCGGCTGTTTCCTGGTCACGCATTTCTCCGACCATTACGATATCGGGGTCCTGACGGAGGATAGAACGGAGGGCTGCCGCAAAGGTCATGCCTGCCTTTGCATTAACCTGGCACTGGTTGATGCCTTCGATGTTCTTCTCGACAGGGTCTTCGACTGTGATTACGTTAACATTGGGCTTTGCAAGCTCACCGAGAGCTGCGTAAAGGGTGGTTGTTTTACCGGAACCGGTAGGTCCTGTTACCAGCATAACGCCCTGAGGAACCTTGATAAGTCTTGAGAAACGGTCGTAGTTGTAGGGTGTCATACCGAGGTCGGTGATCTTACGGACACCAACATCACCTGTTGCCAGGATACGGATAACGCACTTCTCACCGTTAACTGTAGGAAGGTTAGATACACGGACATCAAGGGTGGTTCCGTCAACGACCTGAGTGAAACGGCCGTCCTGAGGTACTCTCTTCTCGGCGATGTTCATGCCGCTTATGATCTTGATACGTGTGATAAGGGAGTTATGTACAACGTTTGAAACGTTCATCAGCTCGATAAGGTCGCCGTTTACACGGATACGTATTCTTGTGTATGTCTTGAACGGCTCGATATGAATATCCGTTGCGTTTGCACGGAAGGAGTTTTCAACGATTGTGGTACAGAGCTTAACGATAGGCGCATTATCGACACGCTCGGCGATCTCTGCTTCCTCTGCGCTCTGCTCCTCAGCCTGGAACTGGCTCTCAACGGAGTCGATAACCTTGCCGATGTTGGAGTTGGAGTATATCTTGCCTATGGCTCTGGTGATAGCTGCCTTTGTTGCAAGGACAGGCACAACGTCCATACCTGTTGTTACCTTGATGTCCTCGAAGATGTAGAAGTTTACGGGGTCGTATGAAGCAACGGTAAGTCTCTTACCGGTGATCTTGATGGCAATGATGGTATGCTTTTTAGCCAGTGCCTCAGGTATCTTCTTTACAGCCTCGATATCAATGGCGGTCTCGGGGTCGTCCAGATCAACAAATGGAATGTTCTGCTTTCTGGAAAGGACCTGTCCGAACTGTACGTCCGTAACATACCCCAGCTCGATAACATAGTCACCGAAAAATTTGCCGGGGACATTATCATTTTTCTTGGCGTCAAGTACATTCTGAAGCTGTTCTTCGGTAATGATGCCCTCATTAACCATGTACTGACCGATAGGAATGTTCTTCATAAACGTTATAACTCCTTCTCCGCAGACGATATTTGCTCTGCCGCATCCTACTGCGGGAAAAATGCGGGATTTTTATTATTTGCGGTCAAAAACCGCTTTTTTGCTTGAAATAAATTGTAATTTGTGGTACTATATATGTAACCCTGCGGAAAATACCGCAGAAATTATTTTCATTATTAAAGGAGACTGATAAAATGGGCAATCTCAGCTTGGAGACAATGGAAAACATAATGAACATTACAGTTTATGTTTTCGTATTTCTTTTCGGCATAACCATCGGAAGCTTTCTTAATGTATGTATCCTCAGGCTGCCGAGGGGCGAATCGCTTGTTAAAAGGAACTCCCACTGTATGACCTGCGGAACACCTATTAAATGGTATGACCTCATTCCCGTGTTCAGCTGGCTGATACTCAGAGGCAAGTGCCGTGCCTGCGGTTCAAAGATATCCCCCAGATATATGCTGGTGGAATCACTTACGGGAGTAATGTTTGTGGGAATTTTCCTCCGCTACAATTTCTTTGACTACGGGCTTTATCCTGTAATGCTGTGCCTGTTCATGGCGGGTCTTATCGTCCTCTGTTTCCAGGATATCGACAACAGGGAGATGTGCGTTTCTGTTCTGATCTATACTTTTATTATTGCCATCGCTTCTCATGTGCTGAACTTCATCACTGTTGATACCCAGAAGCTTTTCTTCTTCCCCGAGACTGATCTCAGAGACGGAATTTACGGAATGTTATCCGTGAGCCTCGTTATCCTTGTGATGGGCTTTGTGGTAACTCCCCTGTTCTACAACGCTTTTGTCAGCGAGGAGAGGAAGTCTCTCAGAGGCGTTAAGGCTAATCTGAAGCGCACCTCGGAAAGTGACAGGAATTACAAGAAGCTGGCAGCTGAAAAGGAAGCGCTTGAAGCCAAGATCAAGGAAGAAGGCCCTGTATTCGGCTTCGGAATGGGCGATGTTATCCTTATGGCGGCAGGCGGTCTCATGCTTGGACTGAAAGCCACAATTACCGCAGGTATCATCGCTGTGGTGCTTGGTGCAATATACGGCGTTATTCTCAAATACATCAGGCGCAACGACGATTCGGAGGATTCAAACGTATTTGCTTTCGGCCCCTTCCTCATTATCGGACTTGCTGTGGGAGCTTTTGTTAACGGCTCACTCATTGATATGTATCTGAACTCGCTGCACATTGGAAGATAACGGATAAAATTTTACCCGTGCCGTGGTGTGAAAATCACACGGCACGGGTTTTTTGTTACTAACTTATGTAAGTGTTGTACCATCCTTACTTACAGTGGGATTCGCTGCCGTAGGAGCAGGATCATTTGCCATATTATCTGCATCAATGGTATAAACAAAATAGAACTTTGTACTTGTACCCTGATTTGCAACTCCGCTTGAACCTGATTTTACAACATACTTAAATACATATGGAATATTGTTTCCGCTTTTCTGTCCCATATTTCTCAGCTCATATGTGCCGACAGTGGGGTTATTTGAATCATCAGAAAAACGTGTTTGGGATTTGCTGTAGTAATAGTTGCTTGATGTTCTCAGCTTTAATGTGCTGCCGCTTACTCTTATTGTAAGGTAGCATTTAGACGGCCCATAGTAATCATTGCCAAAGACCATATACTGAGGCTTTGTACCATCAGGCTTCAAGCTGCCGCTGCTGAAATCCAATGCTGCATTTCTGCCTGATGGAGGATTTTTAGCATCACGTACTTCAAGAGAAGAAATAAGTCTTCCTGTATAGTCTTTTCCTCCATACTGATACGCAGTTTCACCATCAAAGCAAATTACATTTACAAGCTTTCTGTTGGCATCATTATTTATCAATCTGCCCTTGCTGTTAACAGGACCGAATGCAAAAAAGGCATCAATAGCTTTCTCTGCACTGTCAACATCAGGAATCGAGCCAACTTGTGAACCTTCCTCAACTATCAGAAGATTTGTGGAATATCTGACACGCTCGCCTATAAAAGTGGTAATGCTGTTTTCAACATTCTGCTGATTATTCATAACCTTGGCAGCTGTGGCATTTTCATTTATAGGGGAGATCATTTGCATTATACCAGCCATAATTATTCCAAAAATAGCTATAGCAACTATAAGCTCCACAAGGGTAAAGGCTTTTAATTTTTTCATGCAAGCCCTCCTCAATCATGGAAATACAGATATCTTACATCTGTACCCGACGAATCTCCAGTTGTTACCTGAGAATCGGTCGAATCGTTTTTATAAGGATTTACAACATATACATCAACTTGGATTGATAAATTACCTTCTGTTGATCCATCACAAAATGTTGGTGTAATCGTAAATGTTTCACGGGCTGACGTTGTCAGCTTTGTTACCTTGTTAGTTCCGGATTCGGCAGATGAGGGATTTTCCGCATCTGCCATCTGGTTTGCAATACTATTTGAAATAGTGCTGTTCATGCTGGTTACTTTCATCAGCTGCGTATATGCCTGAACTAAAAGGAGAGAAGCTATTCCCAGTATCGCAAGCGCCACAAGACACTCAATAAGAGTAAATCCTGACAGACTTTTTTTATTTCGCATAATCATTCTCCTTTCATTTATCAATTATAGGAGCTGATCCATTTGCTTCTATCCCAATAAAGCTTGGGCTTGGACTGGTCAATATCATCTGCATTGGGATCAATGTAAACTACACCGGGTTTCTGGTTGCCACCATACTTATAACAGAATACGGATCCGCATACAGTAACAGCCTGTGATCCAAGACTGGTATTATTGTATGAAACATTCTTATTCTGACCATTTGCACCGCCGCCCATTGTTACTGTGCTGAACGGAGCGTAGAAATACCCCTGCAGATATCCGCCTCTCCACAAAGTGATCTCATCAACATCCTTTGCTGCATAGAAATTAACATTTGGAGGAGGTGTAGGATTGTTAGCTCTCGGTCCTACGCTATATTTATTGCCACTGCTGGTATATGATTTTTCAGTGTCATTATCAAACACAAGAAAATCATAACCAGTATCACCCAAATTATAATTTACACCTGTGCTTGTAGCAGGCATAAGGAAATTGACATGATTATCACCATAGACAGTAAACTCACCGTAGAACTGTCCACCAGTACCGTCACCAAGCTGAATATTTATGCTTGAAGAACGAGCATCAATAGCTATTTTCTGATTTGAATTTGTTCCGCTTGCAAGCTTACAATCACCGCTTATAACTTTAGTATAAGTTGCAGGAATTTGTTGAGCAGTAGGATAAGTCGCTTCCAAAGCAGCATCACGGGTTCCAATGGAGCCTGTAATTGTAGCAGATGCTACTTCAGGCTTAACCATTTCAGCAGTTTTAACATGTTCCTTTATAAATTGAGTAAGAACAGTCGAATTGGAAAAATCAAGACCACCGCCGCCAAGTGCACTATTAAAATTACCATTGGAATCAAATGTATCTCCAGCATATGTACCGCTGGTTGTTTTATCCTGCATATAGTTACCATAAAGTGACTGCACGGTAGGGAACGTCAGTTTATTTGTAATTGATGCATCAATAGTAATTAAATTATCCGGAAGAGGATCCTTACTAACCTTTTTCATATCTGCATCTAAATTCCAATACGCATCATTTTTATAATCAATTTTTACTGATTTAGATGTATCCGCTGTAAACTGAGAAAGAGCTCCTATATACAGCAATTCTGTTGCATCTCCTGAATTAAACATTGTTGCATCCGTTTGCAAATTAGCACTGGTAATTGAAACAGCACTTCCACTTATATAAAAGCTTGATGATGAAGGATTTGCAAAATCAATTACAAAATGTTTTCCATTATTTGTAAATTCAATGGACTTTGCTATATTTACCTTTGAAGGATTTGTAACATCTATAACGCCAGGAAATCTCTTACAAAAATCCTTTGTAGGATATACAGTAAGCGCACCACCAGAATATACAAATTTAAACAATTTGGTTGTAATTACTGTTGATGAACCACTTGTGCTCTCACTAAATGTGGACTCTGTACCCAATTTTAATGTGTTAACATACACACTATCATAGAATGCATATCCATTGTTGCCATAGCCATTTACAAAGTCAATTGATTCTGCAAATACACGTCCATATATTTGGACTTGATTTAATGCGTTAGCATCAGAAATGGTAAACACCGGAGTTATGATATTTGTTTTAGCTGATGATGATCCAAATGGTGCACCACCCATCAAATCCAAATTCTGACAATAGAAAATGCTTCCATTCTCATGAATAATTGGATACTGATTCATTTTAACAGTTCCAAGAGCAATAAACTTTTCATCACCAAAAATATGAACATTAGGCTGTGTACTATTAAATGTAACGCTATCCCAAATAAACAAATTACCTGCAGTAGTTGTATTATTTGACCATGTCATAGTTCCATTGTGAAGTGAAGAAGCACCGCCAATAGATGTAACAGTATCGCCTCCTGCAATATCACTAAGTGATACAATAGCGTCACTGGAGCTTACCTTATTCTGCTCACCTGTGATAAATATCTTTGATGTGGTTGTTTCCCTGCCATCATAAATAACGTGCGCAGTTGCCTTACACTTAACATAATCCTTAGTACGGTTACCGTTTCTGAACTGCTCGGCAAAGTTGCTGCCGGTACCAAGGTCATATTCTCTTTCAAGAACCTGAACTGTAATATATGTGTTTGCACCACGATCAGTCATTTTACCGTATCCGCTGCCATATGAATCAAGGCTGCCAACCTTATAGGTAATTGTATCATTTTTACCCTTTGTGCTTGTTGAAGTCCAGTTTTCCCTAACAGTGTACTGATCATAATAATCAGATAATGATGACTCTCCGCTCACATCAGTGGATGCCATATTTACATACTTTGTTGCCTGTGCAACCGTGAGACCTTGACCACCATCTGCCACACTCTTAACAAAAGTGCTATGAAACCATTCATTGTAATTAGGACTGGCTGGATCAGTTTCGGTAGATATAGGAAGCTTAAATATATCTTCCTCAATAGCCATACCAAGAGTATAATCATCACCGTCTGCTAAAGTATTTCCAAGCGTTGGATTACCTGTACCATCGTCCTTGACATAGTAGTATGTTCTACCGGAGAGTGTATCAGTTTCATTATCAAGCATTGATTCAGTAAATGTGTCAAGCACAGAACGTGATGTATAGTACGCCTGGCTTTCTTCATACTTCAGCATTGACCTGTTATGAGCTGAATAAACGACCGCAATAGTTCCTGCAAGCAAAATTATGAGCACCGTCATAACTGCAAGAACCATCAGCAGAACAGCGCCCTTGAGCTTGCCGTGCCTGCTTTTTGCCTTAGTCATACATTTGCCACCCTTTCTATAAAATTTAAAAAAATGAGTGAAATTCTGCAAAATATTTCGCAATTTAATAAACAAGCCCACCCGAAAAAATGGTTGGTTTTTTCGGGTCGGTCTTGATTATTATTTTAGTCCTCGATATCAGCGGGATCCATGGTGTAAACCTCATAGATCTCGATGACCATATCGCCCTCGATCTTGCCGTCTTCGGTCTTGCCCTCGTCCTTGTAGCTTGCGGAAACGCTCTGGAGATAAATGTTCTCCTCGTTATCAGCTACGGACTGGATAGCATCGAACACGCCGTCATTGTTTGTGCAGGTGTAGCTTACTGTTACAACAGTTCCGCCAACTGCAACACTGTCGGGAGCTGCAGGATAACCGCCCTCGTAAGCATAGCCGACCTCGGGAGGAAGCTTGCCTGCGATATCAGCGTTTATCTTCATAGGATATGCAACTGCATATTTATTGTATGTATATGCTTCGAGCTGTGTTGATGAAAGTCTGTCAAGAGAAATTCCTGTGATCTCGATTCCTGCGGGATGGAGCTTATCCATCAGATACTTGCTTATCTGATAAGTCTCGCCGTAATCTCTTTCGCTCATGAACTGCTTCTGAGTTTCCTCAACGGACTTGATATCATCTTCAAGGCGCTTCTTGAGCACTTCAAGAGTATCCATCTTGGACTGAACATCGTCTCTCTCAGCTTCCTTGGCAGTAAGTCTGTCCTCAGATGCCTGGAGGTCTGCAAACTTAGGCTTGATAAAGGTGAAAATACCTACGCCCAGTACAACCAGCACTGCGAGCACGATAATGATCACCTTATCTCTGTATGAAAGCTTCATGCTCATTATTCAACACCTTCTTCCTGAGTTTCATCGGTTGTTTCGGCTGTCTCCTCAACCTCGACCTCGTTGGGTCTGGATACAAAGGAAACGGTGAATGTAATGGGGTCTTCCTGAGCAGCGCCTTCAACAGCTTCGCCGCCTCCGTTGGACTGGAAGCCGTCATATACGATATTATCGAACATATCAAGATCGTAGATAGCCTTTACAGCTTCATCGGGAGCAGTATTGTCCTTAGCTGTGCAGGATATCTCAAAGCTGCCTGAACCATATGCGATCTCAGCTACGGAGCAGCTGTTGTCCTGAATAGTCTTTATTACAGTGTTGAGAACATCAACTGTAAGAGCAGACTTGGTATCGAAGTTGTAAGCAGCAGTATCAAGGTCAGCCTTGTAAAGAGCAACCTTGTCGATCTTAGCCTGAGTGCTGTCAACAGCGGTGAGAGTTTCCATAACCTCGGGGCTGTTGATCCATTCGTCGATCTCTGCAACCTTGGCATCATTGTTGTTGATAGCATTTGTGATACCGAATACTACAGCAGCAACTACAGCAGCGGAAAGAACTACCGCACCGCCGAGACCGATAAGGAATGAAGAACCTGCATCGGTCTTACCTGCGGAGGAGTCAGTCTCCAGGAGGTTGATACGGTCTGTATCCTTATTGCTTCGGAACATTGCACCGATAGCATTTGCATAAGCCTGGAACTCGATGTTTTCATAGCCGGAGATGTTGTTTGGAACGCCCAGAAGGCTTGTGGAGATATCCATTCCCTCGAGAGCGTTTGTAAGACGGATATACTCAGTGGTATCGCCGTAGAATACAACGTTCTGAATGGGGTTCTCGGGATTTCTCGACTTGTGGAACTGGATCATTCTGTAGATGTTCTCGTTTACAGCCTCGTAAACGTAATCCTCGGAATTATCGTAGTCAACAGCGTCGATGGAAGCAAATCTTGCGAATGAGAGCTGATTGTCCTCGTAGAGGTTAAGGCTGACGAAGTTGGGGTCAACCTGAACTACCAGCATAGGCATCTTTGCAGATGCTTTCTTATCGCTGAGAATGATTCTTGAAATTGCGTTACAGGTAACTGTTACGGACTTCAGGGAAATTGAAAGCATGGAGAATACTTTTCTGAAGCAGTCAACCACTTCAAAGGGGCAGGCAGTAGCCAGGATCTTAAGAGCCTGAACGCCTTCCTCCTCAACCTCACCTGCAATGGAGTAGGAGATGGAGTATTCCTCTGCGATACCCATTGTGTGCTGCATCTGGTTTGTTACCATTGTAAGGAGCTGTGCATTGGTCTTTGCCTTGGGGATATGCAGTTCCTTAAAGATTACCAGGTTGGAAGACAGTGTAACAACTGCTTCTTTATCATCCATACGTCTTGCTTTCAGCTCGTCGTTGATGATGGTTGCCATTTTGGGAATATCTTTTATATGACCATTTACGATCAGACCCTCACTGAGATCTATGGTAGATGCAGAAGAAACTCTGATCCTGCCTCTTGACTCAGTACCGCGAATAATGCGTATATGTCTGTCTGTAATATCAAATGAAAGCATTCTCGTCACCTCACTAAATTATTTTTAAAATTTTTATTTACGGGTTGTACCCCGATAAAGTGCTTACTGAATATTACCCATAGAGTTGTAGATCGCAGGAAGGATACCGGCAATAACAAGACCGATAGCAGTACCCATGAAGATGATCATGACAGGCTCGATAAGACCTACCAGACGGGATACAGCCTCGTCCGCTTCTTCCTGATAGAATGCTGCGGATTTTGCAAGGATAGAGTCAAGAGCACCGGATTCCTCACCGACATAGATGATAGATGTGAACATTGACTCGAAAATGCCTGTTCTCTGAATGGAAACCGAGAGGGCTTCACCCTGTTTAACTTCGTCGATAACCGTTTCAAATTTCTTTGATACATACAGGTTATTGAGGATGTTGGAGGATTTTGCAAGGCACTCTACCATGGGGATACCCGAAGAGTAGAGGGAAGCCAGTGTGGAACCGAAACGTGCGGTATAGATCTTAACTACCAGAGGACCGACAGGTTTCAGTTTGATGATAGCCTGGTCGAATTTGTATCTGATGTCGGGAACCTTAAGAGCGTACTTGATAGCAAATACAAGGCCGACAACGATAAGGGCGATGAGCCACCAGTATTTTTTAAATCCATCGGAGAATGCGAACAGAGCACCTGTAAGGCCCTTCATATCTTCTTCAGTAAGAAGATCCTTAAAGGTAGGCATGATAAAGGTGAACATGATGATTACGATAGCTACGCAGAGTACACAGAGGATGATAGGATACATCATTGAGCTCTTGATCTTGTTGTTGAGCTTTGCGTCGTTTGTGTACTGATCTTCCATCTTCTTCATAACCATATCCAGGTTACCGGAGGTCTCACCGGCCTGTATCATTGATATGTAGAAGTTAGGGAAAGCGTCGCCCTGCATCTTTACTGCGTCGGAGAAGGAAGTACCCTTCTGGACCTCTTCATAGATCTCACGGTAGATCTGCTTGGGTCCCTCTTTGATCTGTTCACGCTGCATGATATCAAGCGCCTTTACAAGTGTAAGACCTGACGTGATCATTGCAGACATCTGACGGCAGTCATAAGCAAGTTCCTTTGTGGTGAACTTGTGCATATTCTTGCCGGTTCCGCCCTTAGCTTCTTTATAGCTGGAGCAGAAAAGACCTTTTTCATGAATCTTCTCAAGGAAGTCATTAACGTCCTCGGCGTTCATCTTCTGGTTCTTGACGGTGTTTCCCTGAACGTCGGTAGCCGTATAGATAAAAGTCTTCATTAAATTGTGACACCTCCGAATAAAAAATAGCTTATACCGAAAAGCACACAATTATTTATTATGCTTTTCAAATACTTATCATATTATATCATTTTGACCAAAAATTAGCAATATGTTAATTTAACCAAATTGTAACCGATTATTACGACCATTTGACCAAATGTCGCATTTCTTCATATGTGCAGTTGTACAAATACAATAATAAATCAGTATTCATATTGGCATTTTCATACTCATTCCACAAAAGCGTCTGATATCTTTCAGCAAAATGCGAGCAGAAAGTTTGAAAAGCCAAATTTTGTAATATTTTACATATTCAGCATTATTTTTTTGTCATTTTATAAACACAGCCGATTTTTGCAGGCTCGTGTTCACAGACCCAGAAGCCTCTCAGCATTAAAATGGTATATCATTTCCTTTTCTTCTGCTGTGAGAGATGTGCTTTCTATCAGCATATGTACATCTTTTGGGTCGTTCCATGGGCTGTCCGATGCAAAAAGCACCTTGTCCGCACCATATGTCCGCACAAGCTCGGTCATATGCTCGGGAGATATCCTGCCCGCTGTGTATGCAGTATCGAACCAGACGTTCTCCGCTCCCGCAAGGAGCCTTGCCGCCTCGTCCTCGCACCTCACGCCGCCCATATGGGCAACAGCAAATTTCACACCCGACACCTTATCCAGCACTCTTGCCATCATCTGCGCATTGGTATGGATATCGTATGGGGACGAACAGTCAATACCGCTGTGCATCACAACGATAAGCCCCAGCTCGCCGCATCTGCGGTAAATGGGTATCATACGCTCCTCATCAGCATAAAAGTTCTGAAAATCGCCGTGGAGCTTTATGCCCTTTCTCCCCTGCTCTGCCAGCTTTTCAAGCACCGCAAATATGCTTTCATCGGGATAGACCGCTCCGAAGGGGATAATATTGCCCGTCTCCTTTGCAGCCTCCTCCGCCCAGCGGTTCGTACCCTCTACCTGAGTGGGTTTGGTCGCCACAGGCAGCAGCACAGACATATCAACGCCGCAGGCTGACATATTTTCCGAAAGACCCTTTATAGTGCCGTCCGAGTAAAAATTCTCGTCAAAACCCATATCAGCCTTTACCACATCTGCCACCAGGCGGGTTATGGCTTTTTCCGCCAATCCGTCGGGAAATGCGTGGGTGTGGAAATCAATTAGCCGTATTATTATCACCCCTTGCTTCGGCTTTTTCTGTGATAGCTGTTAAAATCAAACTTTGTGATATCACAGATAAAGTCCATCATGCTGCCGCTCATATTCATCAGCGATTTCATGGTCGATGAATTTATTTCCAGGGGAATATCGGCAGGGTACCTTGTTTCGATATAGTACCTGTTGAGCACGGCGCTTTCGTCGATCCACTGGATAAAGCTGTCGTCCATCATGGCAGCCTGCTTGCACAGCCATGTAAGGTTGTGACCGTCCAGCAGATGCCTGCTCTTGAAAAGCAGATAGCCTTTCAGCGCCTTTTCGATGCACTGCTGGCAGTGAAACGCCGCTACATAATAAAGCTGCGGATCGTCGCAAAGGACCTCCGCCGCCATTCTGTCAAGAGACGCATGATATATCCAGTCGTAATAGCGCTTGCTGTCGCCTTTTTTGTTATTCCTTGACATAGAGCCGATCACCGCCGTTCTCTACACGGTACGCAAAGGAGCAGTCGTCCTCCGCACACTCGTCCCAGTCGCTGATGTTGTACACGATGAAATCGCATGGCACAGGGCAGTCAGTCTTGAGCAGAAGCTTTGTTTCCACCTGCTCGGTAAGAATGCTGTCCTCAACGACAACACACAGCTTGAAGCTTGTGACCTTCCCTGCCGTATTGGTCTTGCGTGACACAAGGTATATCATGCAGGGGTCGCAGAGTGTGATTATCTGCTGCACCATTTCGCCGATGATATCATTTACAGGTCCTGACATATTAAACGCTCCTTTCCATGCTAATACTAATCTTCAATCAACCTACAGACAAATCCTCGGCTGAAATAAGCCCATTCTTCGTCAAGCTCCCTTGCCGGGCGGCAAGCCCGCCTGCGGTCACTTTCCTAGACTGGTCTTATTTCATCTGTCGGCTTTGCCTATAGAACGATTGAAGATTAGTATGACGGGTACGTTTGATCAAAGGAGTTACTTATTGTCGGGCAATGCAGATAAAAAAATCACCCACAGAAAGCTCTGTGGGTGATCCTGAATAATCATTATTATCCCCAAACAAGCCCCAAATCTTTTGATAAGCGGCTTGAAACCACGCAAATACGTGATATGCTGAGGAAATCTTTTATCTCTTTGAGAACTGAGGAGCACGACGAGCAGCCTTTAAGCCGTACTTCTTTCTTTCCTTCATTCTGGGGTCTCTTGTGAGGAAACCGGCCTTCTTGAGAACGGGACGAAGCTCAGGGTTGAAAACGAGGAGAGCACGGGAAAGACCGTGTCTGATAGCACCTGCCTGACCTGTAACGCCGCCGCCTGCTACTGTGCAAACGATATCGAACTGCTCAGCGGTCTCAGTGAGAGCGAGAGGCTGTCTAACGATAAGCTTGAGGGTCTCAAGACCAAAGTAATCGTCAATGTCTCTGCCATTGATGGTGATCTTGCCGCTGCCGGGGTAAACTCTTACTCTTGCAACAGAGCTTTTTCTTCTTCCTGTGCCGTAAAAATACTGCTGTTTAGATTCGTACATTGTTTACACCCTCCTTATATATCGAACTTTTCGGGCTTCTGTGCAGCGTGGTTGTGCTCAGCGCCTGCATATACTCTCAGACGGGTAAGAGCTGCTCTGCCAAGTGTGTTGTTGGGGAGCATACCGTTTACTGCGATCATCATAGCCTTCTCGGGGTTCTTCTTCATCATTTCGCTGTACTTGGTCTCCTTAAGACCGCCGATCCAGCCGGTGTGCCACTTGTAGGTCTTCTGCTCGAGCTTTCTTCCTGTAAGAACAGCTTCAGCGCAGTTGATGATGATAACGTGGTCGCCGCAGTCAGCGTGAGGAGCAAATGTGGGCTTGTGCTTGCCACGGAGGATTGCAGCAGCCTGAGCAGCTACACGACCGAGGGACTTGCCGGAAGCATCAAGCACATACCACTTACGGCTGATTTCATTAGCCTTAGGCATATAAGTTGACATAGTCAAATCTCCTTTTTAATATAGTATCGAAAAAATTGCCGCATAGACGTTGGTACCGCCCTGCACGCAACTCAAATATCACAGGGAACTCATACCTCTTCTTTACACAACATTGATTATTATACACACTTGAAACGGGTTTGTCAAGACTTTTTCTGCGGATTTTTGAAATATATCCCTCATACTCTTGATTTCTCTCTGTTTTGCTTTAATTCTCTCCGTTTCTCTTAAATCGTTTCAGAAATTTTCTGAGGGCAAAAATCTATTAAAAATGGCGTGATATAGGGAAAAATCCGTGCTTTTTATGTCGGTCTGCCGTATTTTGATTTTTTGAAATATCACACAAGCTGCATTATAATACTAATCACCAATAAAACTATAGAAAAAAATCATCGCATAATCCATATACGCAAGATTATGCTCGA
>ERZ1034920.1316-NODE-1316-length-16348-cov-47.427177_pt1 | contig 16348 bp, 13 predicted proteins | sample MGYA00520688_ERZ1034920 | MGnify/ENA primary metagenome ERZ1034920 (study PRJEB33766, sample SAMN09781785) | gut metagenome | biome: gut microbiome | host: Homo sapiens | place: Madagascar | study: EMG produced TPA metagenomics assembly of the PRJNA485056 data...
TGAAAAGGCAAAAAATAAAAAGGGGTGCGTCACAGACTTATGACACACCCTCTTTATTATTTATAGGATTCGATAGGATAGAATCTCTATTTTATTTATCATAGAAATCTATGATATTAAATCTATGCATGATTGGAATCTACTTTTTAGTAGCTTCTTGCGATGATGACACGAGCCACAGCAGGCTTGCCGCTTACCATATCCACACCAGGTGTCTGCTCATAAGCGAATGGCACGCAGCGGATAGTAGCCTGTGTTTCCTCCTTGATCTTTGCCTCGGTCTCGGCTGTACCATCCCAGTGGCAGAGGAAGAAACCACCATTCTTCACGCGCTCCTTGAACTCCTCGTAGTTGTCGCACTCATAAACGTGAGCATCACGATAAGCACGAGCCTTTTCGAAGATGTTCTTCTGAATGTCTTCCAGCATATCCTTTACGCGCTCTACGATACCATCGAAGTTTACATTCTCCTTCTCGAGTGTATCACGGCGCATAATCTCGATGGTGTTGTTCTCCAAGTCACGACCACCCATAGCGAGACGCACAGGAACACCCTTCAACTCGTAGTCAGCAAACTTGAATCCTGGACGCTTAGCAGTATTGTCATCATATTTCACTGAGATGCCCAGCTCGCGGAGTTGGTCGATAACAGGCTGCAACTTAGCTGTAATCTGAGCCAACTGCTCCTCGCCCTTGTTGATAGGGATGATAACCACCTGGATAGGAGCTAACTTTGGAGGCAATACCAAACCATTATCGTCGCTATGAACCATAATGAGGGCACCCATCAGTCGGGTAGAAACACCCCAAGAAGTAGCCCATACATACTCAGGTTTATTTTCCTTGTTCAAATAAGTAACATCAAAGCTCTTGGCGAAGTTCTGACCCAAGAAGTGGGAAGTACCGCTCTGGAGAGCCTTGCCATCCTGCATCATAGCCTCAATGGTATATGTGTTCAAAGCACCAGCGAAACGCTCAGTCTCAGACTTTACACCCTGTAATACAGGAACACCCATGTAGTTTTCAGCAAACTCAGCATAAACCTTCAGCATCTCCTGAGCCTTTGCCTCTGCCTCTTCCTTAGTAGCATGAGCGGTATGACCCTCCTGCCAAAGGAACTCCGATGTACGGAGGAAAGGACGAGTACGCATCTCCCAACGCATCACGTTACACCACTGGTTGCAGAGGATAGGGAGGTCGCGCCAAGAATGAATCCAGTTCTTGTATGTGTTCCAGATAATAGTCTCTGATGTCGGGCGGATAATCAATTCCTCATCGAGCTTTGCATTAGGATCTACCTCTACCTCAGTACCATCCTCAGTAGAACGGAGGCGATAGTGAGTAACTACGGCACACTCCTTGGCGAAACCTGCTACGTGTTCAGCCTCACGAGAGAAGAAACTCTTCGGAATGAGGAGAGGGAAGTATGCATTCTGTACACCTGTCTGCTTAAACATCTTGTCGAGCTGCTGCTGCATCTTCTCCCAGATAGCGTAACCGTATGGTTTGATAATCATACAACCACGTACAGGTGACAACTCAGCGAGGTCAGCTTTTACTACCAAGTCATTATACCACTGACTGTAATTGTCAGCACGCTTGGTCAAATTCTTAAGTTCCTTAGCCATTTTTATTATTCTAAATTTTAATATTTCAAATATATTATAATATATAGGTATAGTCAGATATCTTCGCTCCGTTCTTAGGAGTAAAATATCTTCAGAAAAAGTGCACAATAGGGATTTTCCAACCCAAAATAGGTGTTTCCCTTTGCCATTTTCATCAAATACCATTAAATTTGCATGCAAAAATACAAAAAAATATTAGAAAAAGCTCCATAATGGAGAAAAAAGAGTTATCTTTGCAATTAAATAACAAAAATATAGGAGATTTTGAATATGAATAAGATGAAATTTTCGGTTGCAGCACTTTCTATGCTGTTGGTTTTGGGTAGTTGTCAGACTAAGACTGGTACAGGTGCAGCAGTAGGTTCTGGTGCAGGTGCAGCCCTCGGTGCTATCGTAGGTGGTTTGTTGAACAATAGCCATCGTGGTACAGGTGCCCTCGTTGGTGCAGCTATTGGTGCAGCAGTTGGCGGTGGTGCTGGTACTTTGATTGGTAAGCATATGGATAAGGTGGCTGAGCAGGCTAAGGCTGTTGAGAATGCCAAGGTAGAGCAGGTTACTGATGCCAATGGTTTGGCTGCTGTCAAGGTAACTTTCGATTCTGGTATCCTTTTCCCTACTAATGGTTCTACATTGAGCAGCGCAGCTAAGAATGACTTGGCTAAGTTTGCTGGTGTATTGAAGAGTAATACTGATTGCGAGGTTGCTATTCAGGGTTATACCGATGCAACTGGTAATGATGGTATCAACTTGCCTTTGAGTCAGAAGCGCGCAGATGCTGTTTATAGCTATCTTTCTTCTTGTGGTGTAACACGTAATCAGGTAAAGACTGTTGAGGGATTGGGCTCTTCTAACCCAGTTGTCAACACAACTGCAGCTTGTGCTCAGAACCGTCGTGTAGAGGTTTACCTCTATGCTTCTCAGGCTATGGTTAATGCCGCTAATAACGGAACATTGAAATAATGATACTTAAAAGAATCAGAAATATTCTAAGATGGGTGGTGGTGCTGTTTTTCAGTACCACCATTCTTGCTGTTGTAGTATATCGTTTCTTACCGGTTTATTTTACCCCTCTGATGTTTATCAGATGTTTTCAGCAAGTTGCTGATGGTGAAAGCATTACGTTGCATCATCATTGGGTAAGTATGGACAAAATCTCTCCTCATATGCCTGTAGCTGTAATGGCCAGCGAGGATGGTCGTTTCCTGAAGCATCATGGTTTTGATTTTAATGCCATCGAGAATGCTGCCAAGAATAATGCCCGTGGAGGTAAGGTTCATGGAGCCTCAACCATCAGTCAGCAGACTGCCAAGAATGTTTTTCTCTGGCCTGGTCGCTCTTGGACCCGTAAAGGCTTTGAGGTGTATTTTACTTTCCTGATAGAAATGATGTGGAGTAAGCAACGTATCATGGAGGTTTATCTCAACAGTATAGAAATGGGCAATGGTATCTATGGCGTAGATGCTGTGGCCGAATACCATTTTAATAAAAAGGCTTCTGATCTTTTCAGAAGTGAATGTGCATTGATAGCGGCAACGCTTCCTAATCCAAGAAAATTTGATTCCCAGAATCCGAGCGCTTATATGAAGAAGCGCCAACGCCAGATAGAGCATGAAATGCGTTTTGTGCCTTCTTTCCCGAAAGAAGGTGAGGATTTTGACCCTTCTACTGCAGTGGGTGGTTATAAGGGTAAATAGTTATAATATTTGAAGTTTATGGATTTATTGAACGACTTGAATGAGGCGCAGCGTCAGGCTGTGGAATATATCGATGGTCCTTCGCTGGTGATTGCTGGTGCAGGATCTGGTAAAACACGTGTTCTTACTTACAAGATTGCTTATCTGTTGGAAATGGGATTGAAACCTTGGAATATCATGGCTTTAACCTTTACCAACAAGGCTGCTCGTGAGATGAGGGAACGTATTGATAGACTGATGGGAGGTGATTTGGCTGCCCATCTGTATATGGGTACATTCCACAGTATCTTTTCACGTATTTTGCGCGCAGAAGCGTCTCATCTTGGCTTCAATAATAATTTCACTATTTATGACGAGACCGATTCCCGCTCCTTGCTCAAGGCTATTGTCAAAGAGATGGGGTTGGATGATAAGATTTACAAGCCAGCTGCCGTACATCATAAGATTTCGATGGCAAAAAACCAGTTGATGGGACCGAATGAATATACTGCCAATGGTGAACTCCTCCAGCGTGATTTGCGTGAGAAGATGCCTGAGGTGGGGAAGATTTTTGCTGCTTATGTTCAGCGTTGTAAGCAGGCTAACGCAATGGACTTTGATGATTTGCTTACCCTTACCTTCCAGTTGTTCCGTGATCATGAGGATATCAGAAGGAAATATGCTGACCGCTTTGATTTCATTCTTGTGGATGAGTATCAGGATACCAATCAGGTTCAGATGAATATCGTGATGCAACTTTGTAAGGAAAAGCAGCGTGTCTGTGCGGTGGGTGATGATTCGCAGAGTATCTATAGTTTCCGTGGTGCTAATATTGATAATATCCTGAATTTCAGACGCCATTTCGATGATGCCAAACTTTTCAAACTGGAACAGAACTACCGCTCTACCCAAACTATTGTCAATGCTGCAAACAGTCTGATTAAGCACAATCGTAATCAGATTCCTAAGGATGTGTACAGTGAAAATGCAGAGGGAGAAAAGCTTCTCTACCAGCCTGCCTATAGCGATAAGGAGGAGGCTTTAATCGTTAGTAAGGACATCAAGCGGTTCAAGCGTATGGATGATTGCGAGTATAGTGATTTTGCCATCCTTTACCGTACGAATGCGCAGAGCCGTAGTTTTGAGGAAGAATTCCGCAAGCAGGGTATCCCTTACCGGATTTATGGTGGATTGAGTTTCTATCAGCGCAAGGAAATCAAGGATATCATTGCTTATTTCCGTCTGGTGGCTAATCCTGATGATGAGGAGGCTTTCAAGCGTATCATCAATTATCCTACTCGCGGTATTGGGGCTACTACTGTCAATAAGGTGATTGATTGTGCCCGCAGCCAGGAGGTCAGTTTGTGGGAAATCATTTCTTCTCCCGAACATTATGGATTAGCTGTCAACAAGGGTACGCTTACTAAGTTGGATAAATTCCGTCTTCTTATCAGTAGCTTTATTGAACGAGCTAATCAGGTGGATGTCTATGAACTTGGTGAGACTATTATCAAGGAAAGTGGTATCAGTGCAGAAATCTTTAATGGCGGTAAGGACGCAGACAATATTGCCCGTCAGGAAAACTTGGAGGAGTTCTTGAGTGGTATGCAGACGTTTGTGGAGGAACGCAAGGAAGAGGATAGGGCAGAAGAGATCTTTCTGACTGATTATCTGCAGGATGTAGCCCTGTTGACCGACCTGGATAGTAAGGGAGATGATGATGCTCCCCGTGTTTCTCTGATGACTGTTCATGCTGCCAAAGGTCTGGAATTCCCAACCGTCTTTGTTGTCGGTCTGGAGGAAAATATTTTCCCAAGTCCTATTTCTGCAGTTTCTTTACGTGAACTGGAGGAAGAGCGTCGTCTGCTTTATGTGGCTATTACACGTGCAGAGAAGCGCTGTGTCCTGACCAATGCCAAAAACCGTTTCCGCTATGGAAAGATGGAGTTTGACAATCCAAGCCGTTTCATTGATGAGATTGATTCTCGATTAGTACAGGCTGAAGGTGAATCGAGTGGAATGGATAGTGGTTATGGCGGAAGAATGCCCTGGGATCGGGATGATTATTCCAGAACCCGCAGGTCAAGATGGGAGCAGGATGATGACGAACCGGAGTATCTGAGAGGTCAACGTAGACAGAAATCTGTGGTATCCCAATTTATGCCGGATCCAAAGCCATCATTCAGTTCTCAGGGCTATAAGTCTGAACCGAAATCTGCCCCTCGTCCTAACAGTTATAGATCTGAACCGAAAACTTCGTCACTCAATGAAGGAAACTTCAAGTCTGTAAGAGCCGTAAATGCTGCTCGCAGGATTATGGGGAAGGATACACCTGTTTCCGGAACGAATTCTTCTTTTGGAGGATTACAGGAAGGAGTCAAGATAGAACACCAGCGTTTTGGTGTGGGAACTGTGGTGAAATTAGAAGGTTCTGGAGAGAATGCAAAGGCTACCGTAGAATTTGTTAATTCTGGTCGTAAGCAACTCTTGTTGAAGTTTGCTAAGTTTACTGTTGTCAGTTGAAATGAGTTGATGTTTTTATTAAAAAAGCGAAAGAAATAAGATTCTCATCCTATTTCTTTCGCTTTTTAATATGATAGAGTTTATTAAAACTACGTCATTTATAGAGCCTCATCCTCTGGTTTCTCAGGAATAGCCCTTCCTCCTTTAATCACAGGAAAACGTTTTTTCTTGCGAAGCCATGCAGCTTTTCGCTTTTCGTAGTCCTCCCGATGACGCTCCAGGAAATTGTCTTCCATCTTGATTAATTCTCTTTAAACTTGCTATAGATGACTTTGATCTGAATAGGTCCTGCGGGAACACGCTTGCCATCTTTGGTCTCATATACATCAGTTCCCTTTACCAGTCTGGTAGAGGTCAAACTCATACAGTGTGTCATCTTACTGATAACGGTAGATGAGTTCTCTGTTACTGTAGTAATGGTGATAGGTACGAGTACCGCCTTGTTCCAATTCTCGCTCTTACCCTTGTTCTTATACATGGCAGTAATCAAGTTACTGATATTGCTGAACGTATAAGTGTTCTTATTGATGGTATTGTATGTAGCGTAGAAGGATGTTCTATTGTCTATGATATCACCATTCTCAAAGAAAGATTTCAAACTGTCTTTAGGCAGTAAGAGAACCGTCTGTGGAGTATCAAAATTATATGCATTGTTTTCATCCACATTGTTGATTCTTGGGAACATAACCGTTGCTGTATTCAGCGTATCCTTCTCATGACCTCTGATGATATCTTCTACAGGGAGAGTAACTTCAGTGAAGATGCCCGCAGGGGACTTCAAATATGTACAACTTTCATCTGTAGCCAATTCGTTGATTCTATCCTGGTCATTGGTGATTCTATTCGTCTGAAGAACCTCTTCTGTACCATCAAATCGGTTGAAACCGGATGAAACAACAGTACTGTCTGTTACACCATCAGAAGCCTTGACGGTCTTCTTTCGGGTCCAGTAGAACTGGAGCTCAGTATTCCAGATGTCAGCTACGTTACCGATACCGCTTTCATGCTTGATGTAGAAACCAGGACAGATATTCTTCATGAACTCATAATTGCTCTTGAAGTATTCTGGATGCTTCTCGTAGTTCTGCATGATGTATGTACCATAGTTGTCATACGGTACCCCATTTTTCGTAAAAGGCTTGTTGAAATAAATCTTGAAATAGCCCTTTGATTTGGATAGGGTGTATGTAGCGCTGGAATGTAAATTGTCCTTGCTCACATATCCTTCAGCCATCGGGTCGTAATCAGAATAGTAATTTCTGTCCTCAGGCATCGCTTTGGTCATTTCGTATGCAGTAACCTTCATCGGTGCGAGGGTGTCTCCGTATGTGCTCTGATAGCTCACGAGGAGGAAGCAGGAATCAGCTTTGAGTACACCATTGTTGGCATCCTTGATATATTTTAGAGTATCGATGTCGAATGAAGAAAGCGGAGCTAACTGAGCCATATAGTCGGCTGTCAGATAAGCTTTTGTTTCTGGATCCTTTACTTTACCAATAATACCATTATTTGTTTTACTTAAAACGGACCCTGCAGCCAATGAATTGGTAATTACATTGTATGTCGCATCCGTAACGGTGAGTTTATCCACATTATTAGTGATAGACGAACCAATCATGTCGGTAGTGTCATCACAGGCAACCATGGAAAAGGCTGCCATTATCAATGCTGTATATTTGAAAAACTTCATTTCTAATTTTGTTTTTTAAAACCCCTTTACAGGGAACAGAATATTGCAGAATAAACTTTTATTCTTCATCAGGACAAACCTCATTGATGAAGTTTGTATATGGTTCTTCGAAGTCGTTGCCAGTGAATCCCAGCATAGGCTTTTCTTTCTCCTTGGCATATTCCAGAAGGATAGGGTTTACGCCCTCTTCACCTTCTACCACACCATCTGAATAGTCGATGGCCAGTTTGCCGAGTTCTACGAAGTCAAAGTCGTTCTTGTAACCATCCAGAAGTTCTGCTTTCGCATCGCGGAAATCTACGCACTGCTTAAAGTTGGTGCCTAACTCTCCCTTCAGTTCGTTGTTGTAAAGAGAGATGATAACCTTGGAGTTTGCGAATGAAGGTTCTTCTGCGTAGGCAGTTTTGATATAGAGAGGTACCACAGCACTCATCCATCCCTGACAAACGATTACATCAGGCTGCCAACGTAGTTTCTTGACAGTCTCCAATACGCCTCTTGCATAGAAAATAGCGCGCTCACCATTATCGGTGTATTCCACGCCATTTTCGTCCGCACCCATTTGGCGGTTGTTGAAGTAATCATCGTTGTCGATGAAATAGATTTGCTGACGGGTTGTCGGAATAGAGGCAACCTTGATAATCAGTGGATGATCCGTATCGTCGATAATGAGATTCATGCCAGAAAGGCGAATAACCTCATGTAGTTGACCACGTCGCTCATTGATGATGCCCCATTTTGGCATGAATGTTCGAATTTCGAAACTTGCCTCCTGCATTTTCTGAGGCAACTCTCTTCCCATGACAGACATGCGGCTTTCAGCTACGTATGGATTAATCTCCTGATTGATGAATAATACTTTCTTTGCCATAATTATTAATTTATTCTTCTCGAATTAGGTGCAAAGTTACAAAAAAAAGTTGAAATTAGCGAAAAAATTAGGGAAAACAAAGAAATCAATGCCCTAAAAGGCATATTTTTATGATATTTTTTTGTTATTTCAGAAATTAGTTGTTATTTTGCACCCTGAAAACAGATTTAAACGATGAAAGTATTCAATAAGATTGTTGACCTCCAGAATGAACTTTTCGATGTTCGCAAGGAGGGAAAGGAAATCGGCTTAGTGCCAACTATGGGTGCGCTTCATGAGGGTCATGCCTCTTTGGTTAAGCGTAGTGTTAAGGAAAACGGTGTTACTGTGGTATCAGTTTTCTTGAATCCTACTCAGTTTAATGATCAGGGTGACCTGGATCGCTATCCTCGTACACTCGATGCTGACTGCAAGCTTCTTGAGGCTTGTGGTGCTGATTATGTATTTGCTCCATCAGTTGAGGAAATGTATCCAATCCCTGATGAGCGCCATTTTGAGTTTCCACCGGTTTCTACCGTCATGGAGGGCGCTAAGCGTCCTGGACATTTCAATGGCGTATGCCAGGTAGTTAGCCGTTTGTTCTATATCGTTCGTCCTACTCGTGCTTATTTCGGTGAGAAGGATTGGCAGCAAATTGCAGTCATCAAGCAACTCGTCAAGTACATCGGTAGTGATGTCAAAATCGTAGAGTGTCCTATCATTCGTGATGAGGATGGTCTTGCGAAGAGTAGTAGAAATACCTTGCTCTCTGCTGATGAGCGTGCTATTGCTCCTTCTATCTTCAAGGCTCTCAAGGCGAGTGTTGAGTTCGCAAAGACTCATACTGTCAAGGAAACTCACGATAAGGTGGTTGAGGATATCAATGCCGTGGATGGTCTTGAAGTGGAGTATTTCGAGATTGTCGATGGTGATACCTTGCAGGATGTTGCTTTATGGGATGACTCTGCCTATATTGTAGGTTGTATTACGGTGTATTGTGGAAAGACTCCTATACGCCTGATCGACCATATCAAGTACAAGGGGTAATCATGGCGATAGAAACAGTATCATTTAGCTCTATAAATTTAGTCAGTTTGATAAAGATAAACGAATCGAGATATGCAAATCGAAGTATTGAAGAGTAAACTCCATTGCGTGACTGTTACGGAAGCCAATCTCAACTACATGGGAAGTATTACCATCGATGAGGATCTGATGGATGCTGCCGGACTGATTGCTGGAGAAAAAGTTCAGATTGTAGATAATAATAATGGCGAACGCTTGGAAACCTACATCATCAAGGGTGAGCGTGGCAGTGGTTGCATCTGTTTGAACGGTGCTGCTGCCCGCAAGGTTCAGGTGGGTGATACGGTTATCATCATTGCCTATGCCATCATGGACTTTGAGGAGGCTAAGACTTTCAAGCCTACCGTGGTTTTCCCAAAAGAGGGAAATAAGGTATAGGATTCTATTCAATGGAAAAGGAAAAAGGTGTGCCAGAAGTGGATTTCCCACTTTTGACACACCTTCTTTTTTATGTCCCACAGATTTCACAGATTTACACAGATTTGGAGACCTGTTCGGTCTTTGAAAAAGTCAAAAATCTGTGAAATCTGTGGGACATAAAAATATTTAGTGAGAAGAAAAAACTGCGTGCGCAAATATTATATTTTATTCTTCGAGAAATGACTCATGATGAAACGGCCACCGAAGCTCAATATCAAAACGATGATGGTGAGCACCACGGCTGCAGCATAGGCTCTGTTCTGTACATCTTCCTGTGGAGCACTCAACTGGAAAAATACGCTTAGTGGTAGCGTTGCGGCTTGCTGGTTGAGACCATGGGGGATATGGTCTGAAAAGCCTGCCGTAAACATCACACCGGCACAGTCTCCAATGGCTCTTCCGATGCTCAAAAGGGTAGCGGTAGCGATGGCTGGAGCTATCTGTCGCAATACGACGCCAATGGTTTCTATGCGTGTGGCTCCTAAACTGTAGGAACTGTCCAGAATCTCCTGTGGGATGGTCTTGGCGACTTCGTCCATCGAACGAATCAGGATAGGTACTATCAGCAGGGTAGTTACCAAAATTCCACCGCCCAGCGAGGCTCTGATTCCCAACCATACCATGATGATGAAGGCAAACGAGCCATATACGATACTTGGTATTCCAAAGAGAGTGTCGTAAGCCAGACGAGCTGCATAACCGAATTTGGAATTCGGTTTCAGATACACGTTCATATAGAATACTACAGGTAGTGCGATAAGCAGTCCGACTATGGTAGAACCTCCTACGATATAAAGACTTCCCACGATGGCATTGAGAAAACCTCCCTTACCGCCCAAATAGAAACCTCCGCTTGGTAATTGACTCACCATTTCCCAGGAGAGTACCGGAAATCCTCGTCTGAAGATGGTCCAGAGAACGCTCAGTACGAAGAAAGCGACAATGCCGATCGACAGAAGCATCAAAATTTTCACGATTTTTTCTTCCAAGTATTTCATAAGCCTTTTGTCCTTTTGTCCTTTTACTTTTTTACCTTTTTACCCTTTTACCTTTTTACCCTTTTACCTTTAAAAGCACGATTCTTGAACAGAGATTCAGGATGACCACTACGAAGAAAAGCAGGAAGGCTGCAAACATCAGGGCACTGTCGTAGAGTGGAACTGAAAGCATTTCACCATAATTATTGGCGATAAGTGCCGGAATCGGATAGCAGGCATCGAGCAGACTTCCTGGTACGATGGCAAGATTGCCGCAGACCATGAGAACAGCAATCGTTTCTCCGAGAGTACGGCTCAAGGCCAGTACGATGGCTGCAATCATTCCCGGTCTGGCTTTTCTCAGAACCACGTATTTGATGGTTTGCCATTGCGTAGCACCTAAAGAGAGCGAAGCCTCACGCAGTTCTTTCGATATGTTATCGAAAATCTCCATGAACAGACTTACTAAGAGGGGAATAACCATGACTCCTAATACGATACCTCCTGCAAGCACCGTATATCCCGAAGAAAAATCAATGAAGAGAGGAGCTACATACTTTGAAATGAAAGGTACTATCAGCAAGGATCCCCAGACACCATAGATGACCGAAGGTAAACCAGCGAGAATGTCGAGTAGGGGATAAACGTATTTCCTAATCCTTCGATGGGCATATTCCGTAAGATATATAGCCATGAAAAGTGATATCGGTAAGGCAATAATCATGGCGAGTACTGTGCACCAGAAGGTACCAGCAAGGAATGGCAGAAAACCAAATTTCCCTTCCATCGGTCGCCAGTTGCTTTCCGTGAGCAGGTCCCACAGATGATACTGGCTCAATATCGGTTCCGATTTGATGAACAACCCTATCGTCATGGCTATCACCAGTAATATGGAGGCAATGGTCATGATGAACATCACTTGTCCTGCAATCTTATCCTTTGCAATTCTATAATCCATACTCTTTTTATTTTTCAAGAATTATTTGAGCAGACTAACGCCCAATCCCAACAGCAGAAATACTGCAGCTTCCAAAATATTGATGATCAAATTCTTCATGCTCATTCCTTTCTTAAAAACATTTGAATTGACTTTCACTTCGTCCGTCGAACGTTGTTTCTTCACTCTTCGTTCTTCACTCTTCACTCTTCACTTAAAGCCTAGCTTCTCTGATGAAGTCCACACTCCCTGTGCTCTGGAGATTCCCACCACCATCTGCCTGCACGGATATCCTCGCCAGGCTTAATAGCCCTTGTACAAGGTTGGCAACCGATGCTCGGAAAACCTTTGTCCTGCAGCTTGTTATAAGGCACATGGTGCTTCTTTACATACTGTTCAACGTCTTCTTCAGACCAGTTGATGAGTGGGTTTACTTTGATGAGGTTGTGAATGTCATCCCATTCTACTACCTGCATGTTCTTTCGGGTCACGCTCTGCTGCTTTCTCAGTCCACAGATCCAAACATCCAGTCCTTTCATTGCCCGTTTGAGAGGTTCCAGTTTTCTCACCTGGCAACAGCGGTGGCGACTTTCTATGGAGTTATAAAACAGATTGATACCTTCTTCTTTCACCATCTGTTGTACTGCCTCATAGTTGGGGAAGAATACCTCCAGGTTGATGCCATACGTCATGTTGGTCTTGTCGATGAGCTGGTAAGTCTCCGGGAAAAGGCGACCAGTATCAAGTGTGAAGATGCGTGCAGTTTTATCTGTCTTCACGATGATGTCGGTAAGCGTCTGATCTTCTATGCTGAGAGAAGAAGAAAGAGCGATGCGCCCTTTGAATGCCTGAAGGAAATAACCGACAATATCCTCGGCAGGCGCATCGCTGAATTTCTTATTGAGCTCTGGTACGAGAGACTCTATATTACTTTGATCATTTCTCATTTCTCATTTCTTAATAAGTCCCGCTCCCACAGTCTCGTTGGTATCAGGATCGATGAAGATGAGGCTTCCCGTCACCTTGTTCGCCTGATATGGGTCGAATACCAATGGGTTGGCGGTGTGGATAGTGATTTCGGCGATGTCATTCATCTTCAATTCACTTACACCCTCTTCCTTTTCCAAAGTATTGATGTTGCGGCGGTAGTTGATGCTGCGTATCAAACCCTGTGTTTCGAAAGTAGCCTGACGGATTACATATTTATTCCTTACGGCAGCTGGGCGCTCGTTGAACCAGCAAACATCCAGCGTAATATCCTGTTCGATACTTGGCTGCTTTTCGTCTGCCTTCACAATCGTATCGCCACGAGAAATGTCGATGTCATCATTCAGGGTCAGCGTTACGCTCATTGGTGAACAAGCTTCCTCTAAATGCTCCTCTACAAAGTCGATGCTCTTGATGGTACTTTCTGTACCTGAAGGAAGAACTCTAATTTTGTCACCCGGACGGATGATGCCGCCGCTTACTCTACCTGCATAACCACGATAGTCTGGGAACTGACTGCTGATAGGACGAATCACATATTGTACCGGGAAGCGGAAGAAATCACTCACCGTCTTATGACCTACCGGAACGGTCTCCAGGTAGTTCAGAAGTGTTGGACCGTCATACCAAGGTGTCTTTTCACTCTTGTTGACTACATTATCTCCATCCTTGGCGCTGATAGGGATAAATACCACGTTCTTGATATTGAGAGTCTCAGACATCTTCTTATAGTCTGCGATAATCTTGTTATATACATCTTCACTGAAATCAACCAGGTCCATCTTGTTGATAGCCACCAGAATATGAGGTATTCCGAGAAGCGAAGAAATATAGCTGTGACGTACCGTCTGCTCCAATACACCATGTCGTGCATCGATGAGAATGATGCTCAGATCGGCAGTACTTGCACCCGTCACCATGTTGCGGGTATATTGAATATGTCCCGGAGTATCAGCGATGATAAACTTGCGTTTCGGGGTAGCGAAATAGCGGTAAGCCACATCGATGGTGATGCCCTGTTCACGCTCAGCACGGAGACCATCCGTGAGCAAAGCTAAGTTCACCTCTTCATTACCACGGCTTTTACTTGCCGCTTCCACCGCCTCCAACTGGTCTTCGAAAATCGACTTGCTATCATAAAGCAATCTTCCTATCAAAGTACTCTTTCCATCGTCCACGCTGCCCGCAGTAGAGAAGCGGAGCAGCTCCATATCTAAATAACCTCTGTCCATGCTTTTTAAATCTTAAGTGTTAAATGTTGAGTTGTTTGCACTATATGCTTGCTATGCTCATTTCTCATTTCACATTAAATTAGAAGTATCCCGCCTTCTTGCGGTCTTCCATTGCCGTTTCGCTTCGCTTGTCATCGGCTCTTCCTCCACGTTCAGTAACACGGGTAGAAGCAATTTCATCGATGATATCCGCTACGGTTGTTGCTTTTGATTCCGTGAGTCCGGTGCAGGTGATGTCACCGATGGTGCGGCAGCGAACCAGCTTCTTTACCACTTCCTCTGTAGGCTTGCGCTTGATGCAAGGCAGGGCTGCGAGCCATTGTCCGTCACGGTTGAATACCTCTCTTTCGTGGGTGAAGTAGAGCGAAGGCATCGGGATGTTCTCCAGGAAGATATACTGCCATACATCCATCTCGGTCCAGTTGGAGATAGGGAACACACGGAAGTGTTCGCCCATATTCTTTCTGCCGTTGAAGATGTTCCAGAGCTCAGGACGCTGGTTCTTCGGGTTCCATTGTCCGAATTCATCACGATGACTGAAGAAGCGTTCCTTGGCACGAGCCTTCTCCTCATCTCTTCTTGCGCCTCCGATGGCTGCATCGAATTTATATTCCTCCAGGGTATCGAGCAGGGTAGTGGTCTGCAACTTGTTTCGGGAAGCATAATAACCCGTTTCCTCCTTCACTCGTCCCTTGTCGATGCTCTCTTGCACGCTACCCACGATGAGGTCTGCGCCAAGCTGCTTTACCAAGTCATCACGATATTGTATGGTTTCGTCGAAGTTATGTCCTGTGTCGATATGTAGCAGTGGGAACGGAATCTTGGCAGGATAGAAAGCCTTGTAGGCGAGATATGTAATCACGATAGAATCCTTGCCACCCGAGAAGAGGATGACTGGACGCTCGAACTGGGCAGCTACTTCGCGGAGCACGTAGATGGATTCTGCCTCCAGTTCCTTGAGATGTTTGATAGTCTTATTGTCCATAATCTATGTCTTTTTTTATTATTATTTTCTGGGTGCAAAGGTACTGCGATTTCCCCACTTGGGCAATACCACATGGGGTGTAAAAAGACTACCATACAGGGAGTAAAGAACATACCATACATTTGGTATAAGGCTGCCAAGCGTATGGTATGTATGATGGATTAGGATATGTGTCCTATATATTAAGGTGTAATTGATGAAATGATGTTTACGAAAAAAGTCTTGTCTTCACCTTTGAAGACAAGACTTTTTGAATAATATATATTATGGTACCATGAATTTCTTGGTGGTGCCATCGCTGTATTTCACAATGTTGATGCCTCTAATAGGGGCATTTAGACGTTGACCATTGATGGAATAGCGAGAAATTTTATGAACCTCTTCTTGACTGCCAGAATTGGTGTTAACCTTGTTGATGCCAGTAGAACTATAATATTTCTCTTTAATGTTTTTGAAGTCCTTCCAATATGTCGCTGTTCTGTATGCCTCTACTGAGCCTTCTGGTACATAAAGCGTACATTGTTCTTTGTCAATTGCAGAGAAAACTGTTTCGTCAGCGATGTTTGCTGGGGTTGCCCCATGACAATTCCGACGAAGTCATAAGAAAAATTGCCGTCATCTATCAGTTTTGCATTGTTAAGGTCTATGTTCTGTAAAATACCTTTGCCCCAAACTACGTCTCCTCCGCTTTTGACTATGCAACCAGCCGCTTGTCTGAGATAGAGGAAATCGTTAAGGTTTAGCTCGCCTGTGATGACTACTTCTGTATGTTTGCTAGCAGTGTCTGAGTCTAATATGTTGCTTAACGTTCCAGCCTGGTCTATATGAATCTTTTTACTCTTTGTAATGATATCACCACTTTCTCTGACTTTATAGTTACTCCTTGCTTGAATAGATGTTGCTCCTTGGGAATAGAAAGCAATGGGTACATATAGGCAGACAAGCGATAGTAACCGATGTGGGAAAGATAATGCTGAGCCTTTTCCTCATCAGTTATTTCCATACCTCTTGTTTTGAGTAGCTGCATTAACTCATGGGGCGTGGAATATGTTTTAATAAACGGAATTCTTGTTGCCATATACCCATAAAAACAAAAAAGCCCCACGCATTTGAGCATCGTTGAGAGGCTTGGTGGGAACTGACGGTGCAAAGATACGAGTAATCATTGATAATACAAACTTTTCAGCAAGAAAAATCACGCAAAAGTGGAATTCTTTGACATATTCATATTTAATAATGTTAAATCAGACTTTAAATTCATACTTTTCCAGCCAAATAAAGTGGTTTCCAAGATAAAAGTGTTATCTTTGTAACGTCTATACCCATACCGGAAGCCCCGATGGGCAGAGGTTGGGCAGAC